>Ga0247832_1000035_pt1 | contig 216235 bp, 205 predicted proteins | sample LaCruzMarch2015__10_FD_192407 | JGI IMG/M metagenome (GOLD analysis project Ga0247832, IMG submission 192407) | Freshwater microbial communities from meromictic Lake La Cruz, Castile-La Mancha, Spain - LaCruzMarch2015_4m | ecosystem: Environmental > Aquatic > Freshwater > Lake | place: Spain...
CTTCCATGGGCTTTTGGACCCGAGGAAATTGAGAATCGCCTTTCATGATTGAACCTTTTGCAGCTGTAGAAATCATTGCAGCTAAGCGAGACCGAAACGAACTAAGCGACACACAGATTGATTGGGTAATCGACGCGTACACCCGTGGTGTTGTTGCAGATGAGCAGATGTCGGCCCTTCTCATGTCAATTCTGCTAAATGGTATGAACTCGCGTGAGATATCACGTTGGACCAACGCGATGATAAATAGTGGCGAGCGTATGGATTGGTCGATGCTCGATCGCAAAACTGTAGATAAACACTCAACCGGTGGTGTTGGCGACAAAATCACTCTGCCGTTAGCACCGCTTGTTGCAGCATGCGGAGGCGCCGTTCCTCAACTTTCTGGTCGCGGGCTTGGCCACACAGGTGGAACACTCGACAAACTTGAATCAATTCCTGGTTGGCGCGCATCTCTTTCTAATGATGAGATGCTCAAGGTATTACAAGAGACTTGCGCAGTCATTTGCGCAGCTGGTGCTGGGTTAGCACCGGCAGATAAGAAACTTTATGCACTGCGTGATGTAACTGCAACGGTGGAGGCGATTCCGCTGATTGCATCATCAATCATGAGCAAGAAGATTGCCGAAGGAACTTCCGCTCTTGTTCTTGATGTAAAAACTGGCAGCGGTGCATTCATGTCAGATCCCAAGAAGGCTTCTGAGCTCGCTCGCACGATGGTGCAACTTGGTACAGATGCCGGAGTAAAGACTCGCGCGTTAGTAACTGCGATGGATGTGCCACTGGGCTTAACTGCAGGCAATGCGCTAGAAGTGCGCGAATCCGTAGAAGTACTAGCCGGCGGCGGTCCGAGCGATGTTGTGGAGTTAACAATTTTGTTAGCGCGAGAAATGATTGATGCAGCTGGAATTGTTGGAAAAGATCCGGAACTTGCACTAAAAGATGGCAGCGCTATGGATCATTGGCGCCGAATGATTAGCGCCCAAGGAGGCAATCCAGATGCAGCGTTGCCGGTAGCGCACGAAAAACATGTCATCACCGCGGCTAATAGCGGCACCGTAATCACAATGGATGCCATGAAGGTGGGTGTTAGCGCCTGGCGTCTGGGTGCTGGGCGCTCCAAGCAAGGCGAAAAGGTGCAGGCGGGGGCAGGAATCGAATTGCATGCAAAGCCAGGGGATTACATCACAGCTGGCGCACCACTTATAACTTTGCATACAGATGAACCCGAGCGCTTTGCCCGCGCTTTAGAGATTTTAGAAGGTGCTGTCACAATAGTCGAAGGCGGAACCGTAAATCGGCTGCCACTAGTGTTGGAGAGAATCGAAGGATGAGTAACATCACCAAGAAGCCAACTGCGGAGCAGGTAAAGCGTTTACCAAAAGCGCTTTTACATGATCACCTCGATGGTGGTCTGCGCCCACAGACAATTATTGAGATTGCACAAGAAATTGGACATGCCCTTCCAACATATGACGCAGCAGAACTTGCCGAATGGTTTAGATCATCATGTGATTCTGGCTCACTTGTTCTTTACTTAGAAACTTTTGCTCATACTGTGGCCGTGATGCAACGCAAAGAAGATATCGTACGAGTAGCACGCGAATGCGTCGTTGACTTAGCACGTGATGGTGTTGTTTATGCCGAAGTACGTATGGCACCGGAGCTCCTCACTGAAAAAGGTCTCACTCTCTCTCAAGTTATCGAGGCTATCATCGAGGGTTTTCGTGCCGGAGAGCTGGAAGCCAAGGGCGAAGGAAAGACAATTCGTGTGATGTCACTGCTCTGCGGAATGCGACAGAATCAACTTTCGCAAGAAGTTGCAGAGTTAGCCGTTAAGTACCGCGATCAAGGTGTGGTTGGCTTTGATATCGCCGGACCGGAAGATGGATTTCCTCCTAGCGATCAGCTTGACACTTTTGAATATCTTCGCCGCGAGAATGCACACTTCACGATTCACGCCGGTGAGGCCTACGGCCTGCCATCAATTTGGGAAGCGATTCAACTCTGCGGGGCAGAGCGTTTAGGTCACGGTGTTCGAATTACCGACGATATCGATTTTAATCACACACCTGCTCGCTTAGGTCGACTCTCTTCCTATGTTCGTGATCGCAGAGTGCCGCTAGAGATGTGTCCATCTTCAAATATTCAAACCGGTGTTGCAGACTCATTTGCCCACCATCCACTAGCAAAGCTCGCCAAGCTTCGTTTTAGAGTGACAATTAATACCGACAACCGTTTGATGTCAGCAACTTCTATGTCGCGCGAAATGACAGAGATGGTTAACCAATGTGATTGGACCTTCCAGGACCTGCAGCGGGTAACGATTAATGCGCTCAAGAGCGCCTTTATTCCCTTTGAAGAACGCTTGGCAATTATCGAGAACGTTGTTAAACCGCAATACGCAAAGATTTCAGAGGAGTAATTCGTGGCCCATCCAAAATACACACTCGCACAGGTGGCTAAGACAATCGATCACGCACTCTTGCGCCCTGATATGACTCGGGATGAAGTGCGTGCAGGTTGTGAAGTTGCAATGAAGTACGACGTTGCATCTGTCTGTTGTAAACCGGCTGACGTTGCTTTCTGCGCCGAAATCCTAAAAGGTAGCGCTGTTCATGTCGGGACTGTTGTTGGTTTCCCGCATGGTAACTCTGCGACATCTACAAAGGTCTTTGAAACCAGGCAAGTCGTGGCCGATGGCGCCACTGAAATTGATGTAGTAATCAATATTGGGTGGATGAAATCCGGCATGTATGACCAAGTGCGCGATGAGATCGCAGCTGTAGTTGATGCAGCTGCCGGCAACCAGGTAAAAGTTATTCTGGAGAATGCATACTTAACGAAAGAAGAGATTGTTAAAGCGTGCCAACTCTGTGAAGCAGCTGGTGCTGATTATGTAAAGACCTCAACCGGATTTGCGCCAACAGGTGCCATCCTTGAAGATGTTCAGCTGATGCGAGCATCAGTTTCTTCCAAGGTGGAGGTAAAGAGCGCTGGTGGCGTGAAGTCCCTCGACATGCTGCTCTCCTTTATGGATGCAGGTGTAAAGCGAAGCGGTGCTAGTGGAACTGCTGCGATGCTTGATGAATTTGTCGAGCGCTTCGGCAGCTAGCCGGCCAAAAGAATCTTCAGCGGTTCGCGAAGTGAATTTAGTAGCGTCTCTGACTCTTTCGCATCCTTTGTAATTACTTCGATATAACACTTCAATTTCGCCTCTGTCCCTGAGGGGCGAATAATGATTCGAATCCCGCCCGCCAACCAAATTCGCAGGCCATCTGTTGGGGGAAGTCCATCTTTCGGTGCCGCTAAATCATCAATGGATTGCACTGCGATGTCAGCAATTTCGGTAGGCGGATTCTGACGTAAACCAGCCAATAGGGCTGTTATTGCATTGATATCACTTACACGAATTGAGATTTGTTCAGTTCCGTGGAAACCGTGGCGCTGCCAGACGTCATTTAGCAAATCAGAGAGAGTCAGACCTTCACGCTTGAGATCTGTGGCTACTTGCGCCAAGAAAATTGCGGCAGAGATACCATCTTTATCGTTAACGTTCTCAGAGTCGACGGCGTATCCGATCGCTTCTTCGTAACCAAAGGCCAGATTTTCTATCTTCGCCAACCATTTAAACCCAGTAAGGACCTCTTGAAAGTCGATTCCGTAATGAGCACTTATCTTGCGTAGTGCAGATGAAGAGACTATTGAATTTCCAAATAACCCTGTGGGTTTAGTGCGAGCAATCCATTCGCCCAGAATAATTCCAAGCTCATCTCCGCGGAGCATGCGCCAACCAACGTGAGGATCATTAATGGCAGCGGCGCATCGATCAGCATCAGGATCATTGGCGATTACAAGTTCAGCGCCAAAATCGCGAGCCTTATTGAGCGCTAAATCAATCGCTCCAGGCTCTTCTGGATTAGGAAAAGCCACTGTAGGAAAATCTGGGTCCGGAGCGCATTGTTCGTCAACGAGAATGAGTGTGGCAAATCCTGCATGGTTGAAAACTCGCTGCACCGTCTCGGTTCCGACACCGTGCATCGCGGTGTAAACAATCTTGAGATCGCCAGGACGTGGCGCCAGCTTTGCAGTGCGCATGACATATTCGGTGATGACATCTTCACCAACTATCTTCCAATTCGCTCCACGTGGTTGACCCTTCAACGATGTCACAGCTGCAATGTGATTGGCCATTAGCTGATCGGTGGGGCTAACAATCTGTGAGGCTGCATAGTTGATGCCATCGGCAGTTGGTCCAACGTAGACTTTGTAACCGTTATCTTCGCGAGGATTGTGGCTTGCTGTCACCATAATTCCGATATCGCACTTTAGATAATTGGTAGCAAATGCTAATACCGGAGTTGGAAGCGGACGCGGCAACACGTATACATCCATGCCAGCACCGCTCATAATTGTGGCAGTCTCGTGCGTAAAATCGCTCGATCCATGGCGGGCATCTTGACCCACAACAACTGATTTCATTCCGTGCGATTTCATATAGGCCGCGATACCGGCAGATGCACGGCCAACAACTGCGCGATTCATAGCTGAAGGTCCTGGTCCTACGGGGCCACGTAAACCAGCTGTTCCAAATTGCAGAAATCCATTGAAGTACTTCTTCAGCGCTGCTTCATCACCAGCATCGAGTGCGCGCTGAAGTTGCGCAGCAGTCTGCGGATCAGGATCATCAGAGATCCAGGCCGCTACTTCAGCCGTTAGCGAAGCATCCATCACGAGAGAGTATCTTTCTTAAACGAGCTTAGGAATAGTGGATTTAAGAAGTGAGCCCATGCAATCTGCGGCAGCTTTACCAGCTGCAATTACCTCTTCATGATTTAACTTCTCGCCAGTTACACCGGCAGCAGCATTAGTAACTAGTGAAATTCCCAATACTTCGGCACCTAGTGCGTGGGCAGCAATTGCTTCTGGAACGGTTGACATGCCAACTAAGTCTGCACCCATTGTGCGCATCATTAAAATTTCAGCCGGAGTTTCATAGGTTGGCCCGCGCCAATGAACATAGACGCCTTCTTGCAGCGATGCATCGGCTTTCTTAACGATTTCACGGATGCGCTTGCTGTATAGGTCAGTCAGATCGATAAAGGTCGCACCTGAAAGTGGAGACGCTGCGGTAAGTGAAATATGATCTCGGATAATTACAGGTTGGCCCACTTTGTATGAAGTGTTGATGCCGCCGCATGCATTGGTCAGGATGACTACCTTGCACCCAGCTTTCACAGCGGTACGTACGCCATGCACAACTGGCTCCATCCCTTTGCCTTCATAGAGATGGGTCCGACCCAGAAAGACAAGTGCGCGAATCGTTTTCCCATTTTCGGTAATTTCATAAGAGCGAACTTTTCCAGAGTGACCTTCAACTGCTGGAGCAAAGAAGCCACTTATTTCATGGGCATCACACTCGTAAGCAGGTGTTCCAAGTGCATCAGCAGCTGTGACCCAGCCAGAACCCATCACTAGTGCGACATCGTGCGAGGCCACGCCTGTTCGTTCGGCAATTTCTGCAGCTGCTTTGGTAGCTGCAGCAAGTGGATCAGAGTAGAGAAGTTCGGTTGCGGTCATGCCTCAATAATGTCACAGAGAACAGTTCCACTAGCAACAGTCTCACCGATAACGGCATTTAAGTTTTTAATCACACCGCTGGTGTGGGCGTTAAGTGGTTGCTCCATCTTCATCGCTTCCAGAACTATGACAAGGTCACCGGCTGCAACACTTTGACCTTCGGTAACGGCAATCTTTACCACCGTTCCCTGCATTGGTGATGTCAGCCCGGTTCCAGCGGCTCCGGATACCGAAGATTGCTTTGCTCGATGACGCTTGACTACAGGTTCTGGTGCATGAACGAGAATTTCAAAGCGCTTTCCATTAACTTCAGCTATTAGCTTCTCGGCAGCGACTTTTGTCTGAATTTCTAGCGCAACAGATTGATAAGCAGGAATCGTATTGACGAATTCATTCTCAATATAACTTGTGTAGACCTTGAAATTCTCGGTATATGCCGGGTCTTCTAGGATTGCGCGGTGAAAAGGAAGTGCAGTTGCTAAACCACCGATTTCAAATTCAGCTAGAGCTCGTCGAGCACGTTGGATTGCTTGCGCTCGAGTGGCTCCAGTAACAATAAGTTTGGCAAGAAGTGAATCGAAGTTTCCGCCAATGAGATCGCCGTTGCGAAAACCTGCATCGACGCGAACTCCTGGGCCAGTTGGAATATTCCATGCGGTAATTCGACCCGGAGCTGGCAAGAATGAACGCCCTGGATCTTCACCATTGATACGGAATTCAATGGAGTGGCCACGAATGACCGGGTCATCAAAGCCTAAGCGTTCGCCCATCGCGATTCGGAATTGTTCACGCACTAAGTCGATACCTGTCACTTCTTCTGAGACGGGGTGTTCCACTTGTAGTCGGGTATTTACTTCCAAGAATGAAATCGTTCCATCTTTGCCAACGAGGAATTCACAGGTACCGGCTCCGATGTAACCAGCTTCCTTCATAATTGCTTTACTTGAGCGGTAAAGCTCTTCATTCTGCGCATCGGTAAGAAATGGCGCAGGCGCTTCTTCGACAAGTTTCTGGTGGCGACGTTGCAGTGAACAATCGCGGGTTGAAATTACCACCGCGTGTCCATGCTTATCAACGAGCACTTGAGTTTCAACGTGACGTGGTTTATCTAAATAGCGCTCTACGAAACATTCACCGCGCCCAAAGCCGGCGATTGCTTCGCGTACGGCAGATGCGTAGAGCTCTGGAATTTCTTCCATAGTGCGCGCAACTTTAAGACCGCGTCCACCTCCACCAAATGCAGCCTTAATGGCAACTGGAAGTCCATGTTCTTTTGCGAAAGCCAATACTTCTTCATGGCCAGTTACTGGATCTTTTGTCCCGGCAACCAGTGGTGCGCCAGCAGCTGCAGCAATTCGCCGGGCCGAGACCTTATCGCCCAGTGCGCTAATTGCAGATGGGGGAGGACCAATCCAGATTAGGCCCGCATCAACAACTGCTTGCGCAAAATCTGCATTCTCTGAGAGAAATCCATAGCCAGGATGTACGGCATCGGCCTTCGCCTCTTTCGCAAGTGCGATGATCTTGGGAATGTTTAGGTAAGTTTCTTTTGCAACGATTCCGTTGAGCGAATAAGCGAAGTCTGCACTCTGCACATGTAATGCATCGCGATCCTCATCAGAGTACATGGCAACACTTTCCAGGCCATGGTCTTTACATGCACGAATAACTCGCAATGCAATCTCGCCTCGATTGGCAATCAGAACGCGCTTCATGACATCTCCTTTACCTGCGGCCAAGAATATCCAAGTTGCTTCATTGCACTACGAAGAAAGGGCATCGAGATACCAACAACATTGGTGTAATCGCCTTCAATAACCGGAATAAATGGTGAGCCAAAGCCATCGAGGGTAAATCCACCTGCGACGTGTAGTGGCTCACCGGATGCAACATAATCTGAGATCTCTTCATCGCTCATATTTGAAAAAGTCACCTTGGTTGTTACGCGATCAGCAATCTCGGTGCCTTTATCTGTATCAATGATGCAGTGTCCGGTATGCAGTAATCCAGTTCGTCCACTAATTTGCTTGGCTCGTTCGATTGCGATTTCAGGTGTGCCAGGTTTACCGAAAGAGACGCCATCAACATCGAATGTGGAGTCGCAACCAATAATGATGGCTGGATAATCAATCATCTCGCGCACGGTATGAGCTTTAGAAATCGCTAAGGCAATCACCATATCTGCCGGGGTCATGGCGTTAAAAAAATCGGTCTCTTCATCGACATTGCTCACGATGATTGTCGGTTGTAATCCGGCATCTTCCAGGAGTCTGCGGCGAGAGGTTGATTGAGAAGCAAGAACTATTCGGGGCATTAATCAAACTTTCTTGCGCCGAAAGTAATCTGATGTGGCAATGGCTGACGTAGTTGCGGTAGCCCAAAGACGCTTCGCTTGATTACGGGTGTGAGATCTACAGATTTGTGATTAGCCAAGACTGCCCGCAGCGCCAATAGTTCTTCTGGGGTGGGGTTGCCGGATGTAACAGTGAATTTCATGGCTAGAGTGGAATATTTCCGTGCTTACGTGCCGGCAAAGTATCGCGCTTTGTCTTGAGGGTACGAAACGCCTTTGTTATGTACTGTCTGGAATCTTCTGGTTCAATCACACTATCGATTGTTCCGCGTTCTGCGGCAAGGTATGGGTTTGAGAACTTCTCCGTGTATTCGGTAATGAGATCAGCTCTGGTCGCCTCTTGATTTTTAGATTCTGCCAACTCTTTCCGATACAAAATATTGACCGCACCTTGTGCACCCATGACCGCAATCTCAGCCGATGGCCACGCAAAGTTGATATCACTGCCGAGATATTTAGAACCCATCACAATAAATGCTCCACCATATGCCTTGCGGGTAATGAGAGTGACTAGTGGAACTGAGGCTTCAGCGTAGGCATAGAGTAATTTGGCACCACGGCGAATAATTCCGTTCCACTCTTGCTCTGTGCCGGGCATGAATCCAGGAACATCGACCAACGTCAGGATTGGAATATTAAATGCATCGCAGAAACGTAAGAAACGCGCTGCTTTCTCGGAAGAATTGATATCAAGGGTTCCGGCTAGTTGAGAAGGCTGATTCGCAATTACTCCGATTGACTGACCTTCAATACGTGCAAAACCGACCACAATATTTGGCGCATAGAGCGCATGGACTTCGAGGAATTCACCCTCATCAACCAAGGCCGAGATGAGATTCTTCATATCATACGGCTGGTTCGGGCTATCAGGGATCAAAGTATTCAGAGTTATATCTGCCGCACTTTTATCAAGGCTGGCAGTTGGAGGCAGAACTGGAGAACCGTCCATATTGTTAGACGGAAGGTAGGAGAGCAACGCCTTCACATAATCAATTGCATCTGCCTCGGAATCTGCCAGGTAGTGCGCATTTCCTGATTTTGTATTGTGAGTAAAAGCCCCACCAAGTTCTTCCATTCCAACATCTTCACCAGTCACTGTCTTGATTACATCTGGCCCAGTAATGAACATATGAGAAGTGTCTTTGACCATGACTGTGAAATCTGTGAGCGCAGGTGAGTAAGCAGAACCGCCTGCGCAGGGTCCAAGGATGAGAGATATCTGTGGAATTACACCTGATGACCGAGTGTTGAGGCGAAAGATCTTTCCGTAGCCGTTCAGTGAAGCAACGCCTTCTTGAATACGAGCGCCACCTGAATCGTTAATACCGATGAGTGGAATTCCTGCTTTAAGTGCGAACTCGGCAATCTTTACAATCTTCTCTGAATGAACTTCGCCAAGTGATCCACCGAAAACAGTGAAATCTTGTGAGTACAAAGCAATTGGGCGACCATCGACGGTCGCTGTTCCGATGACGACACCATCGCCATAGGGGCGGGATTTATCCATTCCAAAGTTTTGCGCACGATGGCGGGCAAACTCATCAATTTCAGTAAATGAATCGGCATCAACGAGAAGTTCTATGCGTTCGCGAGCCGTTCCCTTGCCTTTCGCATGCTGTTTTTCGCGCGCTCTCTCGGAACCAGCATCGACGGCCTCGTCGATTCGCTCACGGAGGTCTTCAATTTTTCCCGCAGTAGTGTGCAGATCTGGGCTCATGAACATAAGGTACTAGTCGTGAGCATAGATACGCCAAGACCACCGCTAGATCTTTCGCAGATCTCTGAAAAAATCTCGCGGTACTGGCGAGTAAGCGTGGTCGAAGTCACCGGCTCTACGCAAGATGATTTACTCAACCTTGCACAGCAATCAGAAGCACAGAATGGCGACGTGCTTGTAACAGATTTTCAAAGTGCTGGACGCGGAAGAATTGATAGAACATTTGAAGCACCGGCATCGTCGGCACTACTTTTTTCTTTTTACATCGAACCAAAGCGAGAACTGAGTGAATGGTCATTCTTGCCGCTGGTTGTTGGACTTGGCGCGAGTTTTGCGCTGTCAACAATAGATCCTGGAATTACTCCTACCTTGAAATGGCCCAACGATATTCAGATAGATGGTCTAAAAGTTGGAGGAATCATCGCTCATGCAACTGGAAAGGGTGTTGTAATCGGTGTGGGAATCAATGTTGCGATGCAAGAGTCGGAACTTCCAGTTGCGCAAGCTACATCACTTGCACTACAAAACTTTGCCGAATTAAATCGCAATTTTATTTTGGCTTCATTCCTCAATGAATGTGAAAATCTGCTTGAGAGGTGGGAAGCGGGTGAAGATCTTCGCCATCTCTACTTAGAACGCAGCAGCACTATTGGGGTAAAGATAGAAGCTCAACTGCCTGGCGGAGTTAGCAAGCGCGGAGTTGCAGCGGGTATCAGCCCTCATGGGGAGTTGATTTTGGATGATGGATCACGAGTTACTGTCGGAGACATCGTTCATCTACGATAAGCCGGTGCTCGAGCGATTTCCAACAGTTGGCGTCATTGGCGCGGGTCAATTAGCTCGCATGATGGTTGGACCGGCATCAGCGCTTGGTGTCAATCTCATTTTATTTGCGCAGAGCAGCGATGATTCTGGAGCCCAAATTAATCACCACGTGATTGGCGATTACAGTGATTTAGAGACTCTTAAAAAATTCGCCCAAGGCTGCGATGTTGTTACCTTTGAACATGAACTTGTTCCACTCTCAGTGATCAAAGGACTCGAATCAGCCGGCGTGCGGGTGTACCCATCGTCATCGGCATTTATTTATTCGCAAGATAAAACAGAGATGCGTAAGAAGTTGGCTCACTATCCAGCACCTGAGTGGAAAGTAATCACATCTACCTCTGAGGTAGACCAGTACCCATTGATAGCGAAGGCCATTTCGGGAGGCTATGACGGGCGTGGGGTCTGGAAGATTAATTCGCAAGATGAGTTAGCTGAAGTGTTACGAACTACCCCCAAACTCTTAATTGAAGAACTCATTAGCTTTGATTCTGAAATAGCCGTGATGGTTGCTCGCTCGCCTCATGGTCAGGCTGTGTGCTGGGCGCCGACACAGACCGTGCAAGAAGATGGAATCTGCACAATGACAATTTCTCCTGCGCCAGAGATTTCTGGCGAAATTGCAGAGCGGGCACAACAGCTAGCTCTCGAAATTGCCGCTGAGGTAGGCGTCATCGGCGTGATGGCAGTAGAGATGTTTGTAAAGGGTGAACAGGTGTTTATCAATGAACTTGCCATGCGTCCACATAATTCTGGCCATTGGACTATTGATGGATCTCGTACGAGTCAATTCGAACAACACCTAAGAGCGATACTTGATCTGCCGCTAGGTGACCCAGCTATGACTGTCGAATATGCAGTGATGGGAAACATTCTGGGTGGCGAAAAGACGGATATGTATCGCCCCTACTTGCACCTGATGGCTCGTAATCCAGAGCTCAAGTTTCATCAGTATAAGAAAGAAGTACGACCAGGGCGCAAGATTGGTCATGTCACCGCAACAGGCTTCGACCTTCTACAATTAACCTCAGATGTGCAACATGCGCGTGACTATATGAGCGGAGAGATTGATGAGTAATCCTAAGGATGTTGCAATCATCATGGGCTCAGACTCCGATTGGCCAGTAATGGAAGATGCAGCCAAAGTCCTCGATTCATTTGGAATTTCTTATGAAGTAGATGTCGTCTCAGCTCATCGCATGCCACTTGAGATGGTTGAATTTTCGCAACAAGCACAAGCAAAAGGTTTCAAGGTGATTATTGCTGGCGCCGGTGGTGCTGCGCATCTACCTGGAATGGTTGCCTCCTTAACCACATTGCCAGTTATTGGAGTCCCTGTTGCGCTGAAAAACCTCGACGGAATGGATTCACTTCTCTCTATTGTGCAGATGCCAGGAGGAATTCCCGTTGCAACGGTAGGCGTTGGAAATGCAAAGAATGCTGGAATTCTGGCAGCGCGTATTCTCGGGATATCTGATGCCGCAATTTCTACGAAGGTTTCTGATTCATTGAAGGCGATCAACGAGGAAGCAAAAGCAAAAGGCGCCCAATTGAGCGCCCGTCGCAATCAAAAAACTGGTTTCTAGTCAGTTCTACCCAGCGCATGTACCCGCCAACCGGCGGCACGCCAAAGGTTACGGTCGAGCATATTGCGACCATCAATTAAGAATTTAGATTTAACAAGCTGCCCAATCACGGAAGGATCAAGTTCGCGATATTCCTTCCATTCGGTCAAGTGCAATATGGCATCAGCGCCCTTGACTGCATCGACAACTTTTTCTTGATAATCAAGGTTCGGAAAACGCTTACGTGCCGGCTCGATTCCTTTCGGATCGTGAACCACAACTGTGGCACCCGCGGCTTGCAGCTGGGCAGCGATATCTAGCGCTGGCGAGTCACGCACGTCATCGCTATCCGGTTTAAAGGTGGCGCCTAAAACTGCAATCTTGTATTGAGTTAAATCTTCGGTCAGGTCAGCGCGCACGACATCAATGACGCGCTGGCGAGCACGAAGATTAATTGCGTCAATCTCACGCAAGAATTCGAGTGCTTGATCTGCGCCAAGTTCTTGCGCACGCGCCATAAATGCACGAATATCTTTTGGCAGACAACCTCCGCCAAAACCAATTCCCGCCTGCAAGAATTTATTTCCGATTCGAGGGTCATACCCTATCGCCTTAGCAAGAACTGTGACATCCCCACCTGAAGCTTCACATACTTCAGCCATGGCATTGATAAAAGAAATCTTCGTCGCAAGAAACGAGTTGGCAGCAACTTTGACTAACTCTGCGGTGGGTAGATCTGCGCGAATCCATGGTGTTCCAAGATCCGTGATTGGCTTATAAACCTCTTTCAAGATTTGTTCAGCGCGATCATTTGCAACACCCACAACAAGACGATTCGGAGTCAGCGTATCTTCTACCGCGAATCCTTCCCGAAGAAATTCCGGGTTCCAAGCTAGATCGGCCTGTGGGGCAGACTTCGATAATTGATCACGTAATAGCTGAGCAGTACCTACTGGAACTGTGGATTTACCGACGACTAGTGCGCCTTCCTTTAGATATGGCGCTATCGCTGCGACAGATGACTTCACATAGGTGAGATCTGCAGCCAAACCATCTTTACTCTGCGGAGTGCCCACGCAGATAAAGTGAACATCGGCATCGGCAACTGCTGAAAAATCTGTTGTAAAGGAGAGTCTGCCGGTCTTCATCTCTGCGGCAAGCAGCGTATCTAAACCTGGTTCATAGAAAGGAAGTTCTCCCCGCGAGAGCAAATCAACTTTGCTCTGATCTGTATCAATTCCTACTACCTCGAAACCGAGCGAGGACATACACGCAGCGTGGGTAGCGCCAAGATAGCCACAACCGATTACTGAAAGCTTGAGACTCATGCGCGAGAGTCTATTGCAGCCTTATTTAAAATGAGCCCATTTGGACTAATTCTTGGGAGCACAAGGATTCTCGGCCGCCGTCTTTGTCTTGAATTTATCGATCTTAATTGGCGCAGCCGTTGCACTTGGTGCGGGTTTAACCTCATCAATGAGTGCCTTGTCATCACGGATTCGAGTCCATAGCTCCGCTGCTAGAACTTCATCCCAAATTACAACCGATCCCACAACCGGATGCCGACCATTTGGATTTGAAAGAGGGACGGTAAGAGTACGAACATTTCCAGAGGAGAGATTGCGCATCTGCTTTGCCAGGGTGAGCAGGTCATTCTTGCTTACGCCAGAGTCCATCTTCACTGTTGAAATTGTGGCGTTGTAGAAATTCGCCAATTTAATTGGGTTCAGTAAGACGCCACTACTTGTCGCCTTACGCAATACGGAGCCAACAAATATCTGTTGTCGCTCCATCCGGCCGATATCTCCGCGACCGTCGTAATCACGGGTGCGCACATACTTAAGTGCCTCAATTCCACCCAGGGTATGAGTTCCAGCGCTCAAAACAAGATGGCTTTTCGGATCATCAATGGCTACGTTGGTACAGACTTCGATTCCGCCCAGCGCATCAACGACTCGAGTAAACCCAGCGAAGTTAACTTCTACATAGTGATCTATCTTTAAATTTGTCTTGGCTTCAATTGTTTGGATAAGCAATGGTGCGCCGCCAAAGGCAAATGATGCATTGAGCTTTCCGGGACGTTCTGGAATATCAGTAGTTCCGTCTTGGCTCTTATGGGCTGGAACTTGCACGAGAGTGTCTCGAGGAAGCGAAACAATAAATGCTGCATCTCTGGCCTTACTAATGTGAATCAAGAACATTGTGTCCGAACGACCACCGGCTGCTACAGCGGTACTTCCCACGCGTAAGGCTTGAATCTCTGCTTTGCTCAATCCTTCTCGGGAATCTGATCCCACTACCAAGTAGTTCAAGGCGCGAGAAGTTTTTTCCGGGCGATCTGTGAGCTTTCCAAAAACATCAATTCGAGAAATCTGACCGCTGACTTGACCCAATCCAAGCCACGAAAGCGAGGCTAGGATTACAACACCCAATGAGAGTGATGTAATTATCCGAATCGCGCGAGTAGATTTCACATACGTAGATTACTTGCACGATAGCGTGGAGGGGTTATGGCGACACCAATGCACGAGTTAATTGGCTCACCGCACCCATCAATCAGCGTGATTCTGCCAGTACTAAACGAGCAGTCTCATATTAAGAGCGCAGTGCACTCGATACTCTCGCAAGATTACAAAGGCGCCATTGAAGTTATTTTGGCGATGGGACCATCAAAAGATAAAACGCTAGAAATTGCAGAAAGCATTGCGGTAGCTGATAAACGGGTTGTGTTGGTTGATAACCCAACTGGCAGAACTGCATCAGGTCTAAATCTTGCACTCGCGCTATCAAAAAACCCGGTCGTTGTAAGAGTCGATGCGCACGCTGAGATTCCTTCAAACTACCTCTCCTTAGTAGTTGAAGTGCTTAATGAAACGGGTGCAGTTAATGTCGGTGGAGTTATGGCCGCTGTGGGCACCACTACCTTTGAAAGATCTGTTGCGGGTGCAATGCGTAGCGCCTTCGGTGTCGGTGCATCACGTTTTCACACAGGAGGCAAAGCGGGAGCGGTCGACACTGTCTACCTCGGGGCCTTTCGCAGAGAAGCGCTGATTGCAATCGGTGGATTCGATGAACGATTTACTCGCGCCCAGGACTGGGAACTCAATTTCCGGTTACGCGAAAATGGTGGAGTTATCTACTTTGATCCGCGCCTTCACGTAACGTATCGCCCACGTTCTACCGTGCGCGCGCTGGCGAAGCAGTACTTTGAATATGGTCGCTGGCGTAGAGTTGTTTCCAGAAGACATAAGGGAACAATTAATTATCGGTATCTAGCTCCGCCTATTGCGCTCTTGGGATTTTCAAGTTCACTACTACTTGGAGTCTTTAGCTCGCCCATCTTTCTCATCCCAGCTGGTATTTATCTATCTTTTGTTCTCGTAGCCGCAGCAAGAATTGCATCTACATTACGAGAGTTCTTTCCGTTGTTACTTGTATTACCCACCATGCACTTCTCATGGGGTGCGGGATTTATATCTTCCCCGAAGACTCTCGTGCCGTCATCGGAGTAACTCCCAAGCGGCTGCGGTAGCCTTTCGCACGTGGATAAACCTGTTGCAATTTACGAGCCTTTCCGCGCTGGCTTGCCGCCAATGCGGGAATACTTATCCTCGCTCTGGCACCGGCGGGCATTTATCTCAGAGTTTTCTCGGTCAGGGCTTCGCGAACAAAATTACGGCTCCGTTTTTGGCCAACTCTGGTTGATTCTAAATCCACTGCTTTTAGCTGCCGTTTATTTTTTACTTATTTACGTCATCGGTGGAAGCAGTGATGCCGCTCGCTTCGGCCATCTCACCGCCACTCTTTTTCTCTTCTACTTAATTTCAAATAGCCTCACCGGCGGAGTGAAGGCAATTACATCCGGACAGCGTCTAATTCTCAACACATCATTTCCGCGTATCATGCTGCCAATCTCAGCCACTGTGATAGCCCTCTTTAAATTCCTACCTACTGTTGTTGTTTTCACGGTGATTCACGCTCTCATTGGTCTTCCATTTTCATGGCAGATGCTCTGGGCGGTTCCTATCTTGTTAATTGCGCTAGTAATGGCCCTCGGCATGGCAGTACTTATTTCATGTATCAACGTTTACTTCCGAGATATTTCAAGCATCTTGCCCTATCTCACCCGAAGCCTGCTCTATTTATCCCCAATTTTGTATGAGGCCGAAAGCATCTCGGAGAGTATTAAGAAGTTTGAAATTGCAAACCCACTCTTCTATCTTCTAGATTCTTGGTCTCGAGTAGTTGTGCATGCAGAAGCTCCGTCTATGCCAGGGCTCATTCATGCCTCAGTGTGGGCTTTTGGACTGTTCTCCATCGGTAGTTACATCTTCCTATCGAGGGAGCGTGATTTCGCTGTCCGACTTTAGTCACACACATGATCAGCATGGCGTTGCCGTGTCAGTTCGGGATTTAGGTCTTACCTATACGACATCCATTGAGAAAAAACCTACCTTGAAGGCGCGCTTTAAATCTTTAGGTCGAGGCAAGAAGCACACCCGAATTATTCACGCACTAAACGATGTGAATCTTGATATTCATTATGGAACAGTGCTCGGAATCATCGGTTCTAACGGCGCCGGAAAATCAACGTTGATGCGCGTAATCTCCGGAATTGTTCCGCCTTCATACGGCCGCGTGGAAGTTTATGGCAGCGTCAGCACACTTCTAGCACTTGGTGTTGGTTTTAATCCATCAATGACCGGTCGCGATAATGTCTATCTTGGTGGGCTAGCAGCAGGAATGTCACGTGAAGAGATTGATACACATTTTGACGCAATCGCTGACTTTTCTGAGCTAGGAGAGGCAATTGATGCTCCGATGCGAACGTATTCTTCCGGAATGTATGCGCGCCTAGCATTTTCGGTAGCTGCTGTTGTCGAGCCGGATATTTTAATTATTGATGAGGCGCTGAGTACCGGTGATGCGAAATTTAAAGAGAAGAGCTTAAATCGAATTAAAGAGTTGCGCACCGCAGATCGAGCCCTGATTCTGGTTAGCCATGCACTGGCCACCATTGAAGATATTTGTAATGAAGTCATCTGGCTTAATAAGGGAAAGCTGATGATGCGTGGTAATCCGGCGGAAGTGATAACCGCATATCGTGAATTTGTTAACGCAAGAAAGAGCGCATCATCAGATGAGGATGTTTAAAGCGTTATCGCTATTACTGTGCTTCACTCTCTTTGCAACATTGAGTACGCCATCGGTTGCTACCGCACAAGCACCAGTTAAATTCTCCTTCACTGGTGCTGGCTACGGCCATGGAGTTGGCATGAGCCAAATCGGAGCCAAGGCTCGGGCACTTGCGGGTGAGAGTGCAACTGCAATTCTTAATTATTATTACAAGAACGTACAAATCGCTCCGATTGTTGATACCCATACGATTCGGGTAAATATTGCTCGAGCCCAGAAGACAATCTCTTTTGTCAGTACATCTCCTGGATCAGAAATCCAGGTGTATAGCGGTGATATTGGCAATACACGTGATGTGCTTCCAGCAATCACGGCACCTGCCAAGAAAAAGTTAACCGTTAGCATTGATGGAAGTGATGCAGTAGTTGAAGGATTGCGCGCGAAAGCTTTCACGGTGCGATGGACTGGTCCTTCAACGGTCATCACTTTTTCACAAGCAGGTAGCGCTGTCAGGTATAAATACGGACAGATTCAGGTAAAGATAGTCAAAGGTGCCATGGAAGTTACCAACACACTTGCACTCCGCGACGAATATTTATTGGGGATAAGTGAGGTTCCGTCATCGTGGCCGGCAGCGGCCCTGGAAGCACAAGTGATTGCCTCGCGCTCCTATGCACTTTCAAAACTTGGGAAGATAAATCCTGCCTGCGATTGTCAGGTTTATTCGCATATTGCAGATCAGAACTTTGTCGGCTTCTCCAAAGAATCTGAACCAAGATTTGGTCAGTTTTGGAAGGCGGCAGTGACACGAACTATTCTCGATACAGCTACTAGCTTGGCCATTCTGACTAATGGAAAACCTATTCAGGCCTACTTCTTCTCCTCCTCTGGTGGGGCAACACAGACAACTCTTGATGCATGGGGTGCGGCCACTAGCTATACACAATCAGTTTTAGATCCAGCAGGGCTTGATCCGAAAAACAATCCTCGCTTTGCCACCTGGAGCGCAACTGCAGACCAGGCAGTCGTTGCTAAGGCCTTCCTGCTTGCCGACATTCTCACCTTAGAAATTATGTCGCGCAATACCGCTGGCGCTGTTACCTATATCAAAGGCACAGCCAGTGACGGTGCTACTAAATTACTACGAGGAGATACCTTTAGAAGTAGAGTGAAGATCCCTTCGCCCTACTTCAATTTAGCAATCTAATTTTTCAATTATTAGTTGGCGTGCAAGACCGAGTTGAGGCCGCCCCAAGTTCCGGCGCGCATAACAACTTCAAGTCCACCATCGAGTGAGTTACGACGGAATAGGAGATTGCTTGCGCCGGAAAGTGTGCCTGCTTTAACAATTTCGCCATCCGGCAACTTAACCTTGGCCGTCGATGTGATGTAAGTGCCCGCCTCGATTACGCAATTATCTCCGAGTGAAATACCCAATCCTGAGTTAGCGCCCAATAAGCACTTTTCACCAATTGAAATGACTTCCTTGCCACCGCCACTGAGAGTTCCCATGATGGATGCTCCACCACCCACATCGGTGCCATCTGCAACAACAACACCAGCAGAGATTCGACCTTCGACCATCGAAGTTCCGAGAGTTCCGGCATTGAAATTAACGAAACCTTCATGCATCACAGTTGTGCCACTTGCAAGATGTGCTCCTAATCGAACGCGGTCGGCATCTGCAATACGCACACCACTAGGTATTACGTAATCAACCATGCGCGGGAATTTGTCGACAGAAATAACTGTCACGTGACCGTATTGCGCTTTCAAACGTGCGCGGGTAAATTCGAATCCATCGACTGCACACGGTCCTGCTGATGTCCAGACCACATTTGCCAGTAATCCAAAAATTCCTTCAAGTGATGCACCATGTGGCTTCACTAAACGATGCGACAGCAGGTGCAGACGAAGATATGCATCGCGCGCATCTTTCGGTGCTACGGTGAGATCAATCTCAATCGAAACAATTTCACGAGATACCCCGCGCACATCATCACGTCCGACCATCGCTTGCAAAGATGCATCAGGTTGGCCACTTATTGCGCCGAGTGAAGGTGCTGGATACCAGACATCAAGCACAGTTGTGCCGGCAAGAGTTGCAATTCCATGGCCATGAGCTAGTGAAGGCATGTTCTAAGCCTAACCCCTATCCTGTACCACATGCGCATTGCAGTGTTTTGTTCTTCATCACCCTCGATTGATTCCAAATATATTGACCTAGCCTTTGAACTCGGTGCTGGAATCGCGCAGAGTGGAGCGGAGTTAGTTTCAGGTGGTGGACACATATCAGCCATGGGTGCCATTGCGCGTGGCGCCCGTAGTAAGGCCGGACGAACTATCGGAGTTATTCCACAGAAGTTAGTCGATATTGAATTCGCAGATCACGACAGTGATGAGCTCATAGTTGTCGACTCCATGCGCACGCGTAAGGCAAAGATTGAAGATTTATCTGATGCCTTCATTACCTTACCTGGCGGGCTTGGAACGTTAGAAGAACTCTTTGAGATATGGGTTGGTCGATATCTACAATTTCACGATAAACCAGTAATCATTCTTGATCCATACGGTATCTATAAGCCGCTTCATTCTTTAGTCGAACACCTGGAAAGTGAGAACTTTGTAAAACCTGGAATGCGCGATCTCCTGCACTGGACAACATCGGTTGAGCAAGCGCTAGTGATAGCGCATGGTGAAAAATAGATGTCCACGAATACGCTCGCCATTTCACTGTCAATTCCAGCACCTCGGGCTGAAGTCTGGAAGTCAATTGCAGATTGGCCATCGCAAGGGCAGTGGATGTTGCAGACAAAAGTGTGGGTCACATCAGAGCGGACAACTGGTGTTGGCACAACTATCGCTGCATTTACCGGGCCGCTATACAAGTTCTACCCTCGAATTAAATCACCAGGATTGCTCGATCTTATGACTGTAACTCGCTGGGAAGAACCATCCCGATGCGATGTGAATCATCATGGAAAGATTCTTAAAGGAAGTGGATCATTCATTCTTTCCGAAGAAGATTCGAATTCCACTCGCTTCGATTGGTCGGAAACAATCGTGGCACCACGCGTGCTTTTTTTGCTGACCGCCCCCTTTCTTTACGTTGGTGTGCGCATATCCCTGGCGCGATTTGCACGAACATTCCGCTGAACACTCAACAATCAGTTGCTCAGCGAGTAATCTGTATACCGTGAGCAACCCTCAAACACTGGCGCAGTTGCTCGCCTCCTTACCTGAGGAAGAACGATTCATTCTCACGATGCATTACCTTCGATCCAAGAGCAGCGCAGAAATTGCAGCGCTCTTAGCGGTTCCGGAAAAATCAGTTATCGCCGTGATTGAAAGCGGAAAGAAGCGGCTCACCGCCTTTTTGGGCATATAAATCCCTCGATTTCACCTCGGGCTCATTCTGCGAGATACTTCTCCCTACCGGTCGCACCCGCCCGCATCGTCACAAGGAGTCCCCACCATGGCAGCTATGAAACCTCGCACTGGTGATGGGCCCATGGAAGTCACCAAGGAAGCGCGCTCGCTCGTTATGCGCATTCCGCTCGAAGGTGGCGGCCGTCTGGTCGTTGAATTAAATCCTCAGGAAGCAAACAACCTGAGCGCAGCCCTTGAAGCTGCAGTTGCTCTGATCAAAAAGTAGAGCGGACGCTAGAAATTCTTCACGCTGTTGCTCCTGAACTTGAACCACTTCTCGGAGCTGATGTTCTGGTACTTGGATATAGCCAATCAAAAGATGGTGAGATTTCCTTCGCTGGAAGTAAAAAGTTACTTAATAAGTTAGAGAAATTCTTTGAGATAAATCTTGTCGATGAACTTTCATTCTTCTCTCCGACAGGTAAAGCCGGTGAGATTAACGAAATACCAGTCTTGCACGAGGATGCAACGGTCGAGCGCATCTATCTTGTGGGACTTGGCGACCAATCACTTGCATCTTTTCGTGCAGCTGGAGCGTCATTCGGACGTAAGGTTCGTGGAAAAGCAATTGAGGTAATTTCACTCTGTTCGCAGAGTGCGAAAGAAGTAAAAGCACATGGCGTTTCGGCCCTACTTGGCGCTTATTCGTGGAGTTTGAAAACTGGCAAGGAAGTTGAAATTCCTTCAATAGGCATCGCGACCTTGGAAGTTGAAACTGTAGAACGTGCATCAGTTATTGCTCAAGCTTTGTATGCGGCGAGAGATTTGACGCTAACTCCGTCAAATATTAAAAACCCTTTGTGGATGGCGCAAGAAGCTAAGAAATTGGCGGAAGAGAAGGGGTTAGCCATCAAAGTGTTAGCTGGTAAGGAGCTGGCACAATTTGGCGGCTTACGCGCAGTGGGTAATTCATCGCCTAAACCTGGACCTCGATTTATCGAACTTTCCTATATTCCAAAAATGAGAGGGAATGGAGCAGCAGCACTTCCGCATATTGTGATTGTTGGAAAAGGAATCACATTCGATACTGGTGGAGTTTCCCTTAAACGTCCATATGAATTTATGACAGCAATGAAGAGCGATATGGCAGGTGCGGCTGCTGCACTTGCAACTATCAGTGCGCTGCCTGAGTTGCAACCAAAGGTACGAGTAACTGTTTTGTTGATGTGTGCCGAAAACGCACTCTCGGGTAGCGCGCAACGACCATCAGATGTTATTACCCAATATGGTGGCACCACAGTTGAGATCATCAATACTGATGCTGAGGGCAGATTAGTTCTAGCTGATGGTCTTGCTTATTCAGTAGCTAATCTTGACCCCGATTACCTTATTGATATTGCAACCCTGACCGGTTCCGCCACCTTAGGTCTTGGTCGTCAGTATGCCGCGCTCTATTCGCGCGATGAGAAACTTGCCAAGAAGTTTGTGGAAATTGGCGAAGAAAGTGGCGAACGAGTCTGGCATATGCCACTTGTCGATGATTACGCCGATTCCCTGGAAAGTGATGTTGCAGATTTAAACCACGCAGCGGATAAAGGCGACTATTCAGCTGGCTCAGTAACGGCCGCTCTCTACCTGGAACATTTCGTCGGAGACAGTCGCTGGGTTCATCTCGACATTGCTGGAACAGGGCGCAGCGAAAACGATTCTGGAGAAAACGTGAAGGGCGGCACCGGTTTTGGGGTGCGCTTGTTGATTGATTGGATATTGTCTCTCTCATGAATATAGATCCGCACACATTTGCAGAGACATTTATTGCAGAGGACTCGGTAAAGAGTGCGGCGCGAGCACGCGGACTAGAAAACGGTGTGAGTGATGTATCTCAGGGCACAGGTGCCTATCTGCGCCAACTTGCACATCAACTAAAGGCGCAGTCGGTTGTTGAAATTGGCACTGGCTCGGGAGTTGGTTCACTCTGGTTACTTGAAGGAATGATGGTAAGTGGAACCTTGACATCAATTGATGACGAGATGGAACACACAACAATTGCAAAGATTGCAATGGCCGATGCCGACATTGCTCAGTCGCGATTTAGGTTTATTACAAACCCAGTTATGGATGTCATGACAAAGCTCACCGACCGTGCCTATGACCTGGTAGTTTTTAGAGGCAACCCAGAAGATTTAAGCTATGCGATTGCGCAGGCACATAGAATCTTGCGAAGTGGCGGAGTTTTTGTGATTGATAATTTCTATGGTGGAAGTAAAGTTCCAGACCCAGCACAGCGAGACCCCAAGACGATTGCCCTACGCGAGGCAGGTAAATCTGTGAAGGCTGACACAGATTCATGGGTGGCATCACTGATTTATGTCGGTGATGGTTTGTTGCTCGCAACGAAGTTGTAGCAGAATTCACCTATGCAGGTAATGTTATGAGCGAATTTGATACCAAACCTTGGTGGGAAGCACCTGCTCCAAAAGGTTTAAATAAAACTATCTCGCTAAAGAACGCAATCATTCTTGCACTCAGTGCTGGACTCGTGGCAGGGACATTTACCGCGTCATCAACAGGATCACTCTTTGGTCGTTCCGTAAATCTTGTCAAAACTTCCTCAACGATTGAACGCCCGGTTGGTTCCGTAGCTGAGATTTCTCAGCGCGTACTGCCATCAGTTGTCTCAATTGAAGCGAAGTCAAATATTGGCGGCTCCACTGGCTCCGGGTTTGTTATCGACAGCACTGGTTACATTCTTACCAATAACCATGTCATTACTACTTCGGTAGAAAGTGGCGGGGAGATTTCAGTCAGATTAAACGATGGCTCACAGTATTCGGCCAGAGTGATTGGCCGCGACAGTTCCTATGATTTAGCGGTACTTAAAATTTCTGGCGCCACTCTAAAAGCGCTTCAATTTGGCGACAGCGATAAAGTCGCTGTGGGTGACTCAGTTATTGCAATTGGCTCACCGCTCGGACTAACCGGAACTGTGACGCTTGGAATTATCAGCGCGAAAGATCGCGCGGTAACTGCAGGAGAGTCACAATCTGAAAATTCATTTATCAACGCCCTGCAAACTGATGCTGCAATTAACCCTGGAAATTCGGGTGGCCCACTCGTTGATGCCACCGGGTCCGTCATTGGCGTTAACTCGGCAATCGCATCACTTGGTTTCTCTGCTGGTTCGCAAGTGGGATCTATCGGGCTTGGATTTGCAATTCCAATTAATCAAGCGCGGAAAACTGCAGAGCAGTTAATTAAAAATGGAAAAGCAACCTATCCAGTCATTGGCATCTCAGTGGAGATGGCTTTCAATGATGGGGGCGCACTGATTTCAAAGACCGCTCAGGGAGTTACAAAGGGTGGGCCTGCCGATAAGGCTGGACTCAAACCCGGAGATATCATCATTGAAATTGCTGGTCGTGCAATTGGCTCGGCAGATGAATTAATTGTTGCCATTCGTGCCCAAAATGTGGGGGATAAAGTGGAAGTTGTCTATAAGCGTGGTTCTGTGACTAAGAGCGCCACTCTAATTCTGGCCGCATCCGAGTAAGGCGATAGGCTCTTCACATTATGTTCTTCGATTTTGGTGCAGGTGAGTTAATCGGACTCGCACTTCTTGCCATGATTTTATTGGGCCCCGATAAGTTGCCACAGTTCGCCGTCGATGCAGCAAAAATGGTTAAGAAAATCAGAGGTTTTGCAGCAACTGCCACCTCTGAGCTCAAGGATAATTTAGGCCCGGGATTTGAAGATTTACAGCCTTCGGATCTAAACCCAAAAGCATTTATTAAAAAACAACTTGCAAACGCCATCGATGAAGATGATTCACCAGCTAAACCAAGATTTAAAGCCAAGATTGATCCAGATTTACTATGAGTACCATCGAGCTTATTCATGCCGCACTGGCGACCGTACAAGATCCGGAGCTCCATCGTGCGCTACCTGAGCTCGGGATGGTCAAATCAGTTTCACATAAGGCAGGTCGAGCTGATTTAGAAATTCTGCTCACCATCTCGGGCTGTCCCATGAAAGATCGCTTGACAGTTGATATCGAGAAAGCAGTTTTAGCAGTCGATGGAGTCTCGGAAGTTTCAATTTCCTTTGGGGTTATGGATGAAGAGCAGCGTGCGAATATTAAGAAACTTCTTCGCAATGGCCGGGAAAGCTTCATCTCATTTGCGCAAGCCGATTCCCTCACTCGCGTGATCGGAGTCGCATCTGGAAAAGGTGGAGTCGGAAAGTCATCACTGACTGCAAATTTAGCCGTCGCTTGCGCTCAGAAAGGGTTACGTGTTGGCATTCTTGATGCCGACGTTTACGGCCATTCAATTCCCCGTCTCATGGGACTCATCGGCCAGCGCCCCACAGCAATTGATCAAATGTTTATTCCATTGGAATCCTTTGGGGTAAAGACTGTTTCGATGGAGATGTTCAAACCTGAGCGCTCGGATGCGATTGCATATCGTGGACCGCTCTTGCACCGCGTGCTGGAACAGCTTTTATCCGACGCGTATTGGGGCGATCTTGATCTGCTCTTTATCGACCTCCCACCCGGAACTGGCGATTTGGCAATCTCACTTGGACAGTTAGTGCCAACTTCAGAGATTGTGGTTGTCACCACGCCACAAATTGCTGCTGCTGAAGTAGCCGAACGCGCTGGGCGCATCGGTCACCAGATTCACCAACGCGTAATCGGTGTCATTGAAAATATGTCTGCATATCCATGTGCCAACTGTGGCGAACCCACATCACTATTTGGCGAAGGAGGAGGCGAAGAAACTTCCAAGAGATTATCGCAGTTGGTTGGTTCAGATGTTCCGTTACTAGGAAAAGTTCCATTTAGCCCAGAACTTCGTGAAGGCGGAGATGGTGGAAGTCCGGTGGTTATTTCGGCTCCCGAAAGCCCAAGTGCGCAAATGATCAATGAAATCGTGAGCAAACTTATCGTGCGAGAGAAATCCTTACTTGGCGTCAGACTCGGGCTTGCGTAACTCTTCTACGATTTCTTTAGCAAGATCACCGAGTTCATTACGCAGGTAATCACGCGTCGCCACATCGCCTAGTGCAATTCGTAAACTCGCGAGTTCGCGGGTGAGATATTCGGTATCAGCAACGCTTCGAGCATTCTGCGCCCGATCTTCATTGAGTGAGATTCGGTCTCTATCTGCTTGTCGATTCTGCGCCAGCAAGATAAGGGGAGCTGCGTATGAAGCCTGTAGCGAGAGAATGAGAGTAAGAAAAATAAATGGGTAATCATCAAATCTCAGATCGCGTGGAGCGAGTGCATTCCAAATTACCCAACTAAGAACAAAGACCGTCATGTAAACCAAGAAACGAGCAGTGCCGAGGAATCGAGCAAATTTTTCAGAGAGGCGACCAAAAGCTTCCGGATCGTAATTAGCTCGAAGTGATCGACGTGTCTGACGAGGGGTATCTAAACCATTGTTACGTGCCATTTTTAGAGTCCCTTCGGTAAATCTTGCGAATCATCAAAACCAGTAGTAAAACTTGTATCAATGCTTTCCAGCGCTGCAGTTGTCGTAGCCGAATCTCGGTGGTCATGACGCCAGTTTTCGGGCAGTAAGTGGTCAAGCACATCATCGACCGTTACTGCGCCAAGCAAGCGATCATTTGCATCAATAACCGGTAGTGAGAGCAAGTTATAACTAGCTAAGTATGACGAAACCGCATGCAGGGATGCATCGGGATTAACGCCCTGCGTATTGGTATCGACAATCGAGCCAAGCAGCGTTGCCGGTGGCTCACGCAATAAGCGCTGATAGTGGACCATTCCAATAAATCGACCGGTAGGTGTCTCCAGCGGTTGCCGGGCGATAAATACCTGCGATGCCAACGCTGGTGAGATTTCACTCTGGCGAACAGCGGCAAGTGCATCTGCCACTGTGTAATCAGCTGACATCACAATTGGTTCTGTCGTCATCATTCCACCTGCTGAGTAATCCTCATATGTCATCAAGCGCAACACATCTTCAGCATCTTCAGGATCCATCAACTCAATCAACTCTTGTGCTCGTTCTTCACCGATTTCGCGCAACAAGTCAGCGGCATCGTCTGGATCCATCTCTTCCAGCACGTCGGCAGCGCGTTCGCCTTCAAGTTCTGCAAGGAGAGCTACCCGTTCTGCTTCATCCATTTCTTCTAAAACATCAGCAAGTCGTTCGTCATTGAGTGCTCGGGCAACTTCGACTCGACGCTTTGGTGCTAAATCTTGTAAGACCGCCGCTAAATCGGCTGCCCGCAAGTTACTGAGTGTTGAAAGTAAATTTGCAACGCCTTGATTAGATTCATGTTGCGCGAAGCCAATAACTTCTTCCCAAGCCAACGTTGAGGTCGCTCCTTTGCGCCGAAACCCGCGCCCTTTGCGCATAATATGAACGCGCGTGATGAGCCAGTCACCAGTGCGGTTCTGCTCCATCGCCATATCTTCGACAAGAACTGATTCGTTATCTTCGACGATTGTGATGGTTCGGTCCAATAAATCGCCCAAGACAAGTAATTCTCCGGTGCGGGTATCAAAGCGGCGCATATTAAGAAGCCCGGTAATAACAACAGCACCAGATTCAATTGATGTCACTCGTGTGATTGGTACGAATACGCGGCGTCGAAGTGGCACTTCAACAACTAAACCCAATATGCGTGGTGATTGGTTATTTGAACGAAGGGTCGCAACAGCGTCGCGCACCTTGCCGACTGGATCACCATTTGGGTCAAAAACTGCAGTTCCGGCTAAGCGGGCGAGAAATATTCGATTGCTGTTATTTCCGCTCATGGGATAAGAGTAACGGGTGACCTATCAGCTAGGTTTGCCCAGTGACATCAGACGGAGTGACATCATCAGGTACAGGCATTGATAACCACACTCAATTGCCTGCTCGCCCCGACCTGATCCGCCTCACAATTGGGGTCTTCGGCATCGGTTCATCTGGGCCATTGATTGCACTCAGCACGATGCCGGTTCCCACACTAATTTTCTGGCGGAATCTGGGCGGCTCATTACTGACTCTTCCATTTGCGCTACGCCATAAAGTTAACCGGAGTGGAGTTCTATTAGCAGCGCTCGCCGGAGTATTGCTGGCACTTCACTTTGTTGGATTTTTTATCTCGATGCGCATGACTAGCGTCGCCGCAGGTACAGCTTTGGTTGCAACCCAACCCATCTATGCTGCCTTTTTTGTGAAACTGACGGGCGGTCACATTCCAGGAAAATCTTGGGCTGGCATGTTCATTAGTTTTGTTGGAGTACTTCTCGTAACCGGTGTTGACCTGCAGTTGGATAGAAAATCGTTCCTGGGAGATATGGCAGCACTAGTTTCCGGTGCGTTAGCAGCGGCGTACATGTTGGTTGGGTCGCGCGCTCAAAAGCAGATGGAAACAACTTCTTACACAACAATTTGTTATTTTATTTGTTCAATTACCGCGCTCCCGATGGCCCTTCTGATGGGTTATGAAGTGATTCATTTTTCAGCCAGAGAATGGTGGATTCTTTTAGGGCTGGTTGTCGGCGCACAACTTCTTGGCCACACCATGTTTAATTCAACACTTAAGCGAGTCTCACCAGCAATTGTCTCGATGATTGTTTTCTTTGAGGTTCCGGTTGCAGCAATCCTGGCCATGATTTTTAGCATTGGAAAGCAACCGGATTTGAGCATTATCCCGGGGGTAATTTTAATTCTGCTCGGATGTGCACTGGTAGTTTTGCGCAAGAGCAAGAAGGTTGGAGTTGAACTGTGATTGATATTCATACGCACACCACTGCCAGCGATGGCACTGATTCCCCATTTGCCTTGGTTAAAAAAGCGCTTTCAACTGGTGTCACAACGTTAGCAATTACTGATCACGATTCCACAGCTGGTTGGCAGGAAGCAATCAGTGCACTTCAACCACAGATTGAACTGGTTTTAGGTGCTGAGATTTCCTGTTTAACTACAGATGGAATCAGCGTGCATATGCTGGGCCTGCTCTTTGACGGCGAGAATGTAGCGATGCAACAGATACTCAGTGACTCACGGGACACCCGGATTCCTAGAATGCGAAAAATGGTAGAGCTTTTAAGGGCAGATGGAATCAATATTTCGCTCGATGATGTCTATGCCGCAACTCCGGAAGGAGCCACTGTCGGTCGCCCCCACCTAGCTGATGCGCTGGTACGCAACGGTGTTGTAGCCGGTAGAGATGAGGCATTTTTAGAATTACTCAGTAATGAGTCGAAATATTATGTAACTCATGCTGCGCCAACACCGGTTGATGCAATCTTGGCTATTCGAGCAGCAGGTGGTGTAGCTGTCATTGCCCACCCTTTCGCCTCTCGTCGTGGGCAGATCATTACCTCTGAAACTTTTCAGGATCTTTTTGCAGCAGGGCTTAATGGCGTTGAAGTTCATCACCGCGATCAGAGCGCCGAAGAACAGAGGATACTGACCGCTATTGCGCAAGATCTTGATCTGGTTATTACCGGTGCAAGTGATTATCACGGCACGGGAAAACTCAATGCCATGGCAGAGAACACAACTCATCCTGCGCAATGGGAAGTTTTAGAGGCGCAGGCAGATGCACGAAGGGTGGTTAGAGTATGAATTCAATTGGAGCAATTACCTTTGCGACTCAAGCTTTTGTAACGCTTTTTGTCATCATGGATCCACCTGGTGCAACACCAATATTTCTAGGATTGGTAGGCGATAAATCTCCACGAGAGCGGGTACGACTGGCATGGCAGGCAGCCAGCGTTTCCTTATTTGTTATTGCAACTTTTGCGATCTTTGGACAGCTGATTCTTGATTACATGCATGTCTCAATCGAAGCTCTTCAAGCAGCAGGTGGGTTGCTACTGCTCTATGTTTCATTACAGCTACTTACTGGATCTACTAAAACTGGCACAGATCAAAAGAGTTCAAATATTGGAATGGTTCCACTAGGAACTCCATTACTCGCAGGGCCAGGTGCAATCGTTGCCACCATGATTTATGTGCAGCAAGCAGATTCCACTGCACAGTTCATCGGACTAGGTGTAGCAATTGTTGCGGTGCACATCATTATTGGTACCGTGCTTATGGCCTCGACAAAGATTATTAGTGTTATCAAGGATTCTGGCGTTACTTTATTGGCAAGCATTGCCGGATTATTGCTTGCGGCGATTGCAGTACAGATGTTGGCAAATGCGATTAAAGCGTTTGCGGCAAATTAACTAGTTATTCGCTTGGTACGAGTACGTTCACGCTTTACTCGCTCGGCTGAACTCTTCGGTGCGCTCTTTTCAAGTGCAGGTTTCGCAACCTTAGGCGCACGAGTTTTCTTGAGATTGCCAGTTGAACCCACAGGGATATCGAGCAACTCATAGAGATGATCAGAGGAAGAGTACGTTTCTAGGGGTTCTGGAAGTCCCAACTTAAGTGCGGTATCAATCATCTTCCAACGGGCCAGATCATCCCAGTCCACAAAAGTCACTGAAATTCCGTGCGCACCGGCACGAGCCGTACGACCAATGCGGTGTACGTAGGTCTTCTCATCTTCCGGGCATTGGTAGTTAATAACGTGAGTAATGCCATCAATATCAATTCCACGAGCTGCAACATCTGTAGCAATCAGAACATCTGACTTACCCGCCTTAAAATCATTGAGCGCTTTTTCGCGCGCAGGTTGGCCAAGATCACCATGAATAGTTGCCGCGTTAAATCCACGCTCAACTAATTCATCGGAAGTTTTTTGGGCGGTTCGCTTTGTGCGACAGAAAACAATCGTTGGTCCGCGGCCATTAGCCTGCAGTATTCGAGCAAGTAGCTCGATTTTATCCAAGGCGTGCGCGCGAATAACATGTTGAACAATTCGTGAAACAACGGCGCCTTCATCTTCATTATCTTGGGTACGAATATGCACGGGTTGGTTCATGAAACGACGAGCTAGCGCGATGATGTCACCAGGCATGGTTGCTGAAAAAAGCATGGTCTGTTGGCGTGCTGGAGTGCTGGTAAAAATCTTCTCCACATCGGGTAAGAAGCCCAGATCAAGCATCTCGTCTGCTTCATCGAGTACAACGCGGGAAACGTTTTTGAGCGTCAGTTGTCCTTGGCGGTATAAATCCAAAAGTCGCCCGGGAGTTCCAACCACAATTTCCACGCCTTTTTGCAGCGCCTCAATTTGCGGTTCAAATGCTCGTCCACCGTAAACCGCCAAGGTACGAATTCCGCGATTAAATGAGAGTTCCTCAATATCTTTTGTAACCTGCACGCAGAGTTCGCGCGTTGGTACAACAATCAAAACTTGTGGGTGGCCTTGGTTGGCTAGTTGCGGCCAATCAGAATCATTCGGCGCAATAACGCGCTCAATAACCGGAATACCAAAGGCGAGTGTTTTTCCCGTTCCTGTCTTTGCCTGACCAATCACATCACCGTCGGCCAGTGCAATGGGCATGACCATCTCTTGAATCGGAAATGGGGAGGTGAAGCCATGCTGGTTTAGGGCATCGATGGTCTCTTTGCGAAGTGGTAAATCTGCGAAAGTAATCGACACTTAGTTGGCACCAAAACCGACGCGACGTTCGGTTGGTTGCCCGATTTCCACATATCCGATTTTCTCTGCCGGCACGATGACTTCGTGGCCACGAACATCTGAGAGCACAAGGGGAGTAGCGGATGTGAGCGCTGCTGTGACAGCGGCCTTAATTTCCTCGGGGGCCATTGGGCATTCGAAAGAGAGTTCACTGCTGACATGTGTGATGGAGATGCGAACTTGTGATGCCTTATCTGATTTCTTTGCGCTCATAGCCCTATCTTAGAGTCAGAGCTCGGTCCGGGGAAATCCAGAAATTCCGCGCCACATGAGGGTTTCAACGAGATCTATCGCTTGTTGTCGGTTGAGCTTTCCATCTCTTTCCAGCCAATGGCGAGCAGTTACTTGAACATAGCCAATTAAGCCAACACCAAGCATCATCGCCTCTTCGCGAGGAAGTCCAGTGTCATTTGAGATGACACCACTGACGGCAGCAGCACAGTCGTAGGTCATGCGATTGAGGCGCTCGCGCACTTGTGGTTCAACACTCATATCACTTTCAAAGAGAAGTCGGAACGCTTCTCCTTCATTTTCAATAAAATTAAAGTAGGCATCGATTGTGACGTGTACGCGTCGCTTATTATCCGGCGTAGACGAGATAGCTTTTTGAAGTTCATAGACCAATAAATCAATGTGAAGGTCGAGAACTGCAAGATAGAGGTCTAACTTAGAAGGAAAGTGTTGGTAAAGCACCGGCTTGCTGACATTAGCGCGATCTGCAATCTCATCCATCGCCGCTGAGTGATATCCGGCGGCGGTAAATACCTCGAGGGCGGCAGAGAGCAAAATGGCTCTTCGTTCATCGCGAGGTAGGCGTGATTTATCTGAACGCGAACTATGTGCAGATGCAGTTTCGGTAGTCATTGTGCGCATCGTACAGAATTGGCAGCCAAACGCACAGTACGGCAGAATCACACCCATGAAGACTCCTCCGCTCGTCACCCCAGGCCCTGCGCTTACTGTTGATGAGGTTCGTCGTTATAGCCGCCACTTGATTATTCCGGATGTTGCAATGGCAGGTCAGCAACGCATGATGAATGCCAAGGTGCTCTGCGTCGGCGCAGGAGGCTTGGGCTCCCCGGCGCTCATGTACTTAGCTGCTGCCGGAATCGGGACGCTTGGAATTGTTGAATACGACACCGTTGATGAATCCAATCTTCAGCGCCAGATTATTCATGGCCAGTCAGATATTGGTAAGAGCAAAGCGCAGAGTGCGAAAGCGAAGATTTCTGAAATTAATCCTTATGTCAACGTCATCACACATGAAACTCGACTCGATAATTCAAATGTGATGGAGATTTTTTCCCAGTACGACATCATTGTTGACGGTACCGATAATTTTGCAACGCGTTATTTAGTAAATGATGCATGTGTGCTTTTAAAGAAGCCATATGTGTGGGGTTCAATTTATCGATTTGATGGACAGGCAAGTGTGTTCTGGGCAGAGTACGGCCCTTGTTACCGCTGCCTCTACCCGGAACCGCCACCTCCAGGAATGGTGCCAAGTTGCGCCGAAGGCGGAGTGCTCGGTGTCTTATGTGCAACCATCGGTTCAATCCAAACAACCGAAGCTATTAAAGTCCTCACCGGAATTGGCGAACCACTCGTTGGCTCATTAATGGTCTATGACGCACTGGATATGAGTTTTAGGAAGATTAAAGTACGTAAGGATCCTAACTGCCCGCTGTGTAGTGAAAATCCGAAGCAGACTGCACTGCTTCCTGATTACGAAGCATTTTGCGGAGTACTTTCAGATGCGGCGCAAGAAGCTAGCGCTGGATCAACAATTACCGTGCAAGAGTTGAAAACCAAAATTGATGCGCAGGATAACTATTACCTCATCGATGTTCGCGAACCAAGTGAATACGAAATTGTAAATATTCCAACTGCGCACCTGATTCCAAAGCAAGGATTTATTGATGGATCAGTTCTGGCAACTCTTCCGCACGATAAACCAATAATCTTGCATTGCAAGAGTGGAGTCCGCTCTGCTGAATGTCTAGCGATTTTAAAGAACGCTGGATTTTCTGATGCCTCTCATGTTTCTGGTGGTGTCGTTGCTTGGGCCAAGCAGATTGATGCATCGCTGCCGGTTTACTAATGCTCGATAACTACACTGGCTATCGCATGCTCCTGGTACATGCACACCCTGATGATGAAACGATTAACAATGGAAGCACTATGGCGCTCTATGCAGCGCGCGGGGCACAAGTAACTCTTATTACCTGCACACGCGGTGAAGAAGGCGAAGTTTTAATTCCGGATCTGGCCCACTTAGCTGCGCACGAGACAGATACTTTGGGGGACCATCGCGTTAACGAATTGGCGCAAGCGATGGTCACACTTGGGGTTAACGATCACCGCTTTTTGGGTGAAGGCGTTACTCGCTACCGAGATAGCGGGATGATGGGAACCCCAGCAAACGATGGCCCGAATACTTTTTGGAATGCTGATTTCAATCAAGCTACACAATCCTTGGTATCCGTCATTAACGAAGTAAAGCCCCATGTACTTATTACCTACGATGAATTTGGTGGATACGGCCATCCAGATCACATTCAAGCGCATCGTGTTGCGATGGCGGCGGCCGAGAGCGCCCAATGGAAAATTCCAAAGATTTACTGGAATGTCATGCCTAAATCTGTAATCCAAGATGGCATCGAAAAGATGAAGGAGCTTGGCTCAGATTTTATGGGAGCAGAAAGCGCCGATGACTTACCCTTCGCCAAAGATGACTCATTCGTACACGCACGTATTGATGGCGCTGAGTATGTTCACCAAAAAATGGATGCAATGCGCGCACACGGAACCCAGATTGCAATCGATGGCCCATTCTTCTCACTCTCAAATAATTTAGGTTTAGAAATCTGGGGAAATGAGTTCTACACACTTGTCCATGGCAAGAAAAGTGGCCAACTAGATTCGGCAGGTCATGAGACAGACCTCTTTGCCGGCATTGTGCTCACCGCATGAGAGCGCTGGTAGCCCTACTACTGGGCTCACTTATCGGCATAGCTGCGACTCTGATTCATCCCACGATGACACCCTTCGGTGTCATTCTTGCAATTCTCGCAACGTACTTATCGATTCGATGGGTAGGTAGATTTTTTGGCAAAAAGAGATACAAATTATTCGCCTTGATTGGCTGGTTTATTGTCATTTTCCGAGCCGGGACATTTGGAGTAGGGCAGGAACTTCTGATTCAAGGAGATAACTCAGGTAGCGCACTGTTATTTATTGGATTTATTGTGGGAATCATCGCTGTACTTCAACGCGCTTAACTTATTTCCAGGCCCAACTTTGCCCGGATGCGCCATCACTAATTTCTAAACCGGCAGCTTCGAGCTCTTTGCGAAGCGCATCACTTCGACTCCAGTTCTTTGACTCTCTGGCCAGTGCTCGTTCTGCTAAAAGTTTCTCTAACTGCGCTGTCAGCGGTTTAGACTCTGGAATCCGATTGAGATCTAGCCCTAGAACTTGATCTGCAAATAAGTAAATTGCGCGTTTATCTTGCGATCCCATCGTGGAATCTTTCTCAATAGCGCGAAGTCGCTGCATTGCCCGTGGCGTATCAAGGTCGTTAGTTAGGGCATCAGAAATCTCTTGGTCAAACTTGAGATCAGTCGCATCTCCCCACTCTGCCATCTGGGTTCGCCAGCGTCGAAGTGTGAGGTGTGCTGCCTGCAGCGATGCCCAAGAAAGATCCATCTGAGAGCGATAGCGGTTTTCAAGGAGTGAAAAACGTAGGGCGAGTGGGTCCAAGCCGCGTGCTTGCACATCACTGAGCAGAACAACATTGCCAGAACTCTTAGACATCTTTCGACCTTCAAAAAGTAGATGTTCGCCATGAACCCACGTTCCTACAACCTCGGTAGAAGTCAGCGAATTTGATTGCGCTCGCTCGTTTTCGTGATGCGGAAAGCGCAAATCTATTCCACCGACATGAATATCAACGCGGGCCTGCAGAAAGTCAATCGACATCGCGCTGCACTCGATATGCCAGCCGGGAAACCCCGGCCCCCATGGTGAATCCCAAATCATTTGCGTGCGCTCACCCGCTAATTTCCAGAGCGCCCAATCTGCGTGGAATCGTTTGCCGCTCTCATCGGTGTGCTCGTGCCGGTGACCAGGCTTGAGCGCTTCCAATTTGTTTCCACTGATTGCGCCGTAACTCGCAAAAGCGGATGCATCGAAGTAAACGTATCCATCGGTGCCGATGTAGGCGCTTTTTTTCTTAATCAATTCCGCAATCGAGGAAATCATTGATTCCATATTCTCTGACGCCCGTGGATATCTGTCGGCGACTTGGACGTTGAGCAACTTCAAGTCTTTGTGAAATCGTTCTTCGAACTCGCGTGCGATGGCAAAAGGATCAATCTGAGTGCGTTTTGATTCAGCTAATAACTTATCTTCACCTGCAATATCGTCGGCCATATGTCCGACATCGGTAATGTTCTGAATTAACTCAACTTCTACCCCAGTCATTGCAAGAGTTCGAGAGATTAAATCGGCTAGCAAGAATGTGCGCAGGTTTCCCACGTGTGCATCTCGGTAGACGGTCGGCCCGCAGCAGTACATTGAGATATAACCGTCGCGACTTTCTATTGTGCTCAGCGCACGTTTGAGGGTGTCATAAATACGAAGCTGGCCAGCTCCTGCATCTCGCCGATTGAAGACTGGAATGAGGCGGAAGAAAGCAATCTCTTCTGGTGCAAACTCAATGACTTCTCCGCGGCGGTTAATGAGGGTGCGCTCACTCTGTATGACGCCAACGATGTCTCGGAATCCGCCATCGGAATCGCGTAGCCGAATCGTGGCCCGCTTGCCCACTTCTGCGCGCAAAGTTTCGGCGTTCACACGGCAACCTTAATCGTGCCCTGGCCTTCTTGCAGTGCAATGCGACTGGCACAGGGTTAGAATCGCGTCCTACCGTTTCAAGCCTTCTGGAGGATCTTTCGTGACATATGTAATCGCCGAACCTTGCGTAGACGTTAAAGATAAGTCATGCCGAGAAGAGTGCCCAGTCGATTGCATTTACGACGGAACACGCATGCTTTATATCCAGCCCGATGAATGCGTTGATTGTGGTGCTTGTGAGCCTGTTTGTCCGGTGGAAGCAATTTATTATGAAGATGACGTCCCTGGTCAGTGGGAAGGGTATAAAAAGATTAATACTGAATTCTTCATTGAACTAGGTTCACCTGGGGGAGCAGCTAAGGTCGGGGAGACAAATACCGATCATGCTGATGTCACCGCTCTTGCGCCAAAAACTACCTGATTTTCCATGGGACGCGCTCGCCCCGTATGGAGAGATAGCGCGAAAACATCCCGATGGTGCAATTGATCTGTCGGTAGGAACTCCGGTAGACCCAACTCCGGAGTTTATTCAAGTAGCTCTTCGCGAGGCTTCAAATTCACCAGGTTATCCGGTGACAATCGGAACCCAAGAACTGCGTAATGCAATTCAACAGTGGGCAATTGCAACTGTTGGTGCAACAGGTGATTTTGCAGTTCTGCCTCTTATCGGGTCGAAAGAGTTTGTCGCATGGTTACCTACATTTCTTGAATCGACAACTGTGCTTTATCCGCAGATTGCCTACCCAACTTATTTAGTGGGAGCACTTCTTGCCCAAGCCGAACCAACTTCGGTCACGATTGATGCAACAACCTGGCCGGCCGCTGATTTAGCGTGGGTAAATTCCCCGTCAAACCCAACTGGACGCGTTCACTCTGAATCTGAACTACGTGCAGCTATTGATTGGGCCCGAGCGAATAAGAGCGTCGTAGTCTCTGATGAGTGTTACTTAGAATTCGGTGACACCAAGACACCTACCTCGATTTTGCGATACACCGACGGTGATAACACCAATATTTTGGCGGTCTTTTCATTATCAAAGCGATCTTCGATGGCCGGCTATCGCGCTGCCTTCGTTGTTGGCGACCCGCAGTTGATTGCCAGAATTCTTGAAGTTCGCAAACACGCCGGCATGATGGTCTCCTTGCCAGTGCAAAACGCAATGGTGGCGGCACTTTCGGATAGCTCCCATGTGGCAGAACAACGCGCACGCTATAACGCTCGTCGAGCTCGCCTCGCGCCAGCACTCATCTCGGCTGGTTTTACTATCGATGATTCCGAAGCGGGGCTCTACATCTGGGCCACGAGAGCTGAAAACTCTTGGGAATCAATTGCCTGGCTGGCAGCGCTAGGAATTCTGGCCACCCCAGGAATTTTTTATGGGCAAGCAGGAGCGCAACATATAAGAATCGCAATGACTGCTACAGATGAACAGATTGCAGCAGCTTCGGCGCGCATTGTGGCGAAGGTGAGTGCCTAACGGTGGCTGTTGGAATTTTGTTAGTGGGAGGTCTTGGTACTCGACTGAAGCCACTTACCAATGATTCTCCTAAGCCGATGTTGCCGGTAGCCGGTTTGCCAGTAACTGAGCATCAGATACTGGCGGCTAAGCGCGCTGGAATTCATACATTAGTTCTAGCAACCTCATATCTGGCAGAAGTCTTCATTCCATATTTTGGAGACGGAAGTAAATGGGGAATAAAGATTCGCTACGCCGTAGAAAAAGAGCCACTAGGAACCGGTGGCGCCATTAGACATGCGGCTGAGCTGTTGCCGGGCGATGAACCAATTGTAATTTTTAATGGTGATGTTTTAAGTCGGCACTCAATTGCCGAGCAAATCGAGTTTCACAAAGCTAATGAAGCTGATGTCACCTTGCATCTCATCGAAGTCGATGATGCGCGCGCATTTGGCTGCGTGCCAACAGATTCAGCCGGCCGAGTAACGGCATTCTTGGAGAAGATGGAGAACCCAGTCACCAATTTTATCAACGCTGGCTGTTATATCTTTAGCCCTGATGTTATAACTGAGATTCCTCTCGGAGCAGTCGTGAGCGTTGAACGAGAAACTTTTCCAGCGCTGATTGCCAAGAACCGTTCCGTCTTTGGTTATAAAGAGCAGGCATATTGGCTCGATGTCGGAACACCGGCTGCCCTTTTTAAGGGATCGCGAGATTTAGTCGCGGCACCTTTTCTTGCCATGCCGGGAGCGCGCATAAGTGAGAACTCTGATGTTTCAGGAGGCACCGCAATCGGTGCCAACTCATCGATTGCAGCTGGCGTCCGGATTGCGGATTGCATCATCGGCGATAATGTAATCATTGAATCGGGTGCAGATTTATCGCAATGTTTCATCGCCCACGGAACTCATATCGCAGGAGATACGCACCGATCCCAGCGATACCTCTCGCGGAGCTCAGATTTGCCGATTTCGCTCTGATTATCGATATTTAGCGAAAAAAAATCATGAAAAGTCTCCATCTAGGAGTTGACTCCGAGGGATTACACCGGTGTAATTCATTCCTAGAGCGCGAGTGATTCACCATGGATCGCCCCCTAATGACTTGAGGAGTTTTGCAGATGCCAATCCGCCCAGAAGGAACATCTACTGGCAAGCCATCAGCCCCCACTGCTGGACCAACTATTCAACTAGCTAATGGAGAGAATTTTGAACTCTCCTGGCAAGAGCGCTCACTCTGCGCTCAGACCGATCCGGAAGCTTTCTTTCCGGAGAAGGGCGGCTCTACTCGCGAAGCCAAGCGCGTCTGTCTTTCCTGCGATGTGCGCCAAGAATGCCTGGAGTATGCACTAGCACATGATGAGCGATTCGGTATTTGGGGCGGACTATCAGAGCGCGAACGTCGTCGCCTTAAACGCCGTCCTGCTTAAAGGCGCTCATAAACTTTTTTCGGCCCGGCGCCATACTTTAGGTAGGTTCTTCCCATGAGCGCTCCGCGAATAACGGCACTCCTAGTTGTCCATGATGGCGCAACCTGGTTACCGGAAGTTGTGGCATCACTAGCTTCCCAAACAGTGCGCCCCAACCAAGTTTTCGCAATTGATACTGGCTCACTCGATTCTTCCGTGAAGTTACTCAAAGGCGCTCGCATTCCGGTTGCCGTTATTGATAGAGAAAGCGGATTCGGCGCCGCGATTGCACACGGAATTTCGCAACTGCCGGCACTCATTGCAGATAGCGATGAATGGATTTGGGTGTTGCATGACGATTGTGTGCTTCACCCACGGGCGCTGGAATCTCTTTTGGCAGCCATCGCTGATCGCCCAAGCGTTGTCATGGCTGGACCAAAACTTCTTGGTTGGCACGATCGAACACATCTCATTGAATTAGGAATCAGCATTGCAACCAACGGTGCTAGATGGACTGGTCTTGAACCCTCTGAATATGATCAAGGTCAACACGATGGAGTTAAGGAAGTTCTCTCCGTAAGTACAGCAGGTGCGCTGATTCGCCGCGATGTCTTTGAAGAGCTAGGTGGGTTTGACCAGAATTTAGAACTCTTCCGTGATGATGTCGATTTTGGATGGCGAGTTCGTGTTGCTGGGCACTCGGTGATTGCAGTCTCGGACGCAATTGGATATCACGCCCAAGCCTCAGCGACAGAGCGACGAAGCGTCGATGTACATGGCGCATTTCTTCACCGACCTCTTCTTCTTGATCGGCGCAATGCGGCGTATGTCCTGCTCGCGAATTCAAGTGCCTGGGCGCTGCCTGGACTCACCATCCAGCTCTTCACTGGCGCCTTCCTTCGTTCAATTGGATATTTATTCGCAAAACTTCCGGGATATGCATCCGATGAAATTTTGGCTATCGGCTCTCTCATTATTCACCCCACTGAGCTGCTTTCGGCAAGAAAGTCTCGTAAGAAACTTCGACTCATTTCTCCTGGAGTTGTAAAAGAATTTATCCCATCGCGAACTTCCCAAATCCGTTCATCGTTATCTAGGTTTGCAGCCACACTTCGCACCGCGCTGCTCCCTGACTCGCAATCCTATGACTCACCAATTGTGAGTGATTTAGAGATTAATGAAGATGAAGATTTACTCACTCCAAGCGCCAGAACTCCCTGGAAATCTCTTTTTTATCGACCTTTGGTGATTGCAGTTATCGTCACCACACTCGTTTCGTTAGCCTGGGCACGTAACAGATTTGGCTCACTCGCCGGTGGAGCGTTAGCTGAATCTCCGGCAAGTTTTCGCGATTTAATCAAGCTTTATATTTCTAGTTGGCATGACGTAGGAATGGGAAGTAGCGAATCAACGCCCGTTTGGGTATTAGCAGTTGGGCTCGCATCCTTACTTACATTTGGAAATGTTTCACTCTTTATTACGCTCTTCTTTTTAGCTGCTCCATTCCTGCTTCTGCTATCCGCTCATGCATATCTACGGAAATTTACAGATAATTCCTGGCTATCTGCCGGGGCTAGCTTCCTCTATGCCTTCTCACCGGTTGCTATTTCTTCAATAAATTCTGGCCGCCTCGGTGTATTGGTATTACTCGCGCTACTGCCATTCCTGATTCGACAATTTCATCAATGGCCTGAAATTGATCGATGGAGTTGGCGCAGCATCTTCGGGCATGGACTTTTCCTCTGGTTCCTCTTCGCGTTTAACCCGACAGTGCTTTTGCTGCTGATTGGTGGAGTCGCACTCTCAATTCTTAGCGACTATCAAAAGGCGCAAAAAAACCATCAGGATCCAACCTTCCGCGGTCGACTCGTACGCCGGCTTACCCTGCTGGGAATCCCATTCCTACTTGCGGCACCAGCATCATTTGGCATGCTTGTGCATCCAACTCGAGTTCTACGCGAGATTGGGCTAGCACTTCCCGGCGGCGGTCCAAATCTTGCATTTCTCGCTAATCCGGGCGGCCCAGGTTCACTTCCGTGGTGGTGCATCAGCCCCTTTGCCGCGATTCTCCTTATCGCTTACTTCTCTACCACCGCTGCTAGAAAGTTCGCGCAACCAGGAATCGCCTTTCTTCTGAGCGGCACATTGCTCAGTGTGGCTGTCACACCTGGAAATGGAACGCCACTGAGTATGCAAATTTCGGTCGCGACCTTCATCTCGATTGCAACGCTCTTCTCCGTTACATCTGGTGTGGTGATGTTCGACAAAATTAGGTCTCGGCTTGAACAATCCCACATTAACTTTAGACACGTTTCGGTCGCAGTTATCCTTTCACTCACTCTTATCTACAGCGTGACTTCTCTTTCCTGGTTGATAACTGCAGGTGCTAATTCACCATTGCAAACGGGTGGGAGGAATGTTCTGCCCGCCTACTTATCAATCGAGACAAGCGCTAAATCTTTGGTACTGCGCCCCAATACAAATAATGGAGAACAAACTCTGTCCTATTACATCTCGCGCGGAAGAGATCTAAAGCTTGGTGAACCAGATGTTGCACCTACTGACACCGAGGTAATTTCTCAGGCAGTGGAAGGTCTCATCGACAATACCGGTGTGAGCTCAAGCAAAGTTTTTGCTACCTACGGAATCAAGTACGTCTTTCTTAAGAATCCAATTATTGAAGAAGTGGTTCAGACAATTGACGGCTTGGGTGGGTTTACTCGCACATCTGCAACAAAGGCCGGCATAGTCTGGAAGGTAAGTGAGCCAACTGGACGCCTCATTCTGACCGACTACGCAGGAACAATTTCAATCATCGAGAATAAAGGAATTACCGCAATAATTCCGCGCCCCGGAACGCTGACGCTGACTGAAACATTTAGCAACGGATGGAAAATTTACCAGGAGGGATTCGCTGCAGCGCGTATTGAAAATTCTGATGGACTTCCGACCTTTGAAATTACCAGCGCCGGCGAAGTCACTATCTTTCACGACGGCAGGCAGCGAAGGGCGTGGATCTCCTTCTTCGTTATCTGCCTCATTACAGTCACCGTTTTAGCCCTTCCTGCTGGCCGTCGTAAACGTGAGATATCAGAAAGGGAGCTCGCATGAAAAGTGATCGCACCTTTTTTATCGCGCTGATATCCGTTTCGATTTTGGCAGTCAGTAATCTATTGAGCTTTACCGTCTCCACCTCTCGATTTAATCAGTCGTATCCATCTGTAATTTGCCCACCCAACACATCAGGGCTGACAACCGCAATCTCATTAACAAACCCAAAAACTCAGATTAGAAAAACAGGTACATCTTCATTGAAGACTCGGGAAGTGGGTATACGGCGGTATGCAATTGCATCGCAATCTGCTGTTATCGATGCTGGCAAGATCACACCAGTCGTTTGGCAGGTTCGCAAAGGAGTGTGGGCTGGTGCGGCGGCATGCCAAGCACCTATTACTTCGCGATGGTTTGTGGGAGCAACGGCAGATATCACTTCAAAGGGTTCACTCAATCTTGTAAATAGCGGCTTAGGTAAAGCTCTGGTGCGCGTGACTGTGTATAGCGAGAACGGAGCACTGACACCGCGAGATATTGCAGTGAGGGCAAATTCTTTTGCACAAATTCCGCTCCCTAATTTGGCGCCGGGCGCGAGATCTATTGCGATTCATATCGAAGCGTTATCGGGACGAATCAATGGTTTCGTTGTAGATGAGCGAGGTAAAGGGCTGAGATCTTTAGGTGGCGACATCGTTAACTCCACCGATGATCCGGTCAAAAAATTGCAGATTCCGGCAATCCCACAACAGCGCAAGAAGAAAACGGCAACTGCTCACACGCTACGCCTGCTAGTGCCTGGCGGTATTGACGCCCGAATAAGTGCTGAAATTCGTTCGACTGATGGAACCTTTGCCCCCGTTGGGATAAATGGCAGAGTTATCGCCCACAATAAAGTCGTCGAGATTCCCATGAAGATTTTGATGGCCTCCGGAAAATTTGCCCTCCATATTTCCTCCGACCAACCAATTCTGGGATCTGTCTTTTCCCCAACAGTGTCGCAAGGCAAAAGTGACTTTGTCTGGAGCACTGCCGTCCCTGACTTACAAGAATTCACCATGGCGACCACCGGATTAGCTCCTACTTTGGTCTTCACCGGAAGATCAATCGCGGTAAAGCTCACAATCACTAGCGCCAATGGGAAATCTAAATCCGTCAACGTCAAAGGCTCCGATATTGCTACATATGCACTCTCTGATTCAGCGCAATCCGTAAGCTTTTCAGCTATCTCACCTGGGACCTCTGGGGCTGCTCTGATTTCATCGAAGAGCGGTTACGGTTACGTGCCACTGACGCCGGGCAGCGTTCTCACAAAATCTTCAATTCCAGATTCAAATATTCGTGTGTTAAATCCCTAACTTTTATTGCCACACCGATAGCCTTATACACATGAGTTCGCCAGTACGTTCAGGACGTAGTTGCTCCCGTGTGAGTTGCTCGTCCACTGCATCGATGACTCTTACTTATATATATTCCGAGTCAATGGCAGTACTCGGACCGCTAGCAACATTTTCCGAACCTCACTCTTACGATCTATGCGATAAACATTCAGCCCGCCTAACTGTTCCCAATGGTTGGAGCGTTATAAAGCAAGCAGCGGATGAAAACCAGAGCGGACCAAGTGAAGACGATCTGATGGCATTAGCCGATGCGGTACGGGAAGTGGCTATGAGCTCACGGAGTACTTCAACGGCTGCGCCGACAACAACGTCACAATCAAGCGTGGGTCGGCGCGGCCACCTACGCGCAGTGCCATCCTAATTTCACATCGGCTCGCTTGATTCTTTACGATACAGATATGAGCACCAGTATTTTTAAGGCTTACGATATCCGTGGATTAGTTGATTCTGAATTAACACCGGATTTTGCATTCGCAACTGGGGTCGCTTTTGCTCGCTTCCTAGAAATCGAACGAGAGCCCGGAACAGTTGTCATTGGTGAAGATATGCGCCCATCCTCGCCCGCGCTTGCCACAGCATTTTCAGCAGGGATAACTTCCCAAGGTTTAGATGTAATTCGTATCGGGCTTGCATCAACTGACATGTTGTACTTCGCGGCCGGAAAGTTGAATGTGCCAGGGGCGATGTTTACGGCAAGTCATAATCCGGCCGCGTATAACGGAATAAAACTTTGCTTTAGTGGTGCCCGTCCTATCGGCAAGGAATCAGGCTTGTTAACAATCGAAAGGTTTGTGCACGAGGGAACACCAATGGCGATGCGAAATCTGGGGGTTGAGAAATCACAGAATATGCTCGAAGAGTATGTTGACTATCTGCTAACCCTGGTAGCTGTATCAAATATTCGCCCCTTAAAAATAGTTATCGATGCCGGAAATGGAATGGGCGGGTACACCGCGCCCGCAGTATTTCAAAGACTCAACGCTGAGGTGATTGAACTTTATTTCGAACTAGATGGAACTTTTCCCAATCACGAGGCAAACCCAATCGATCCGAAGAATCTAGTAGATCTTCAAAAAGCGGTAAAGAAACATGGCGCTGATATCGGATTAGCTTTCGATGGCGACGCCGACCGCTGTTTCTTAGTTGATGAAAAAGGTGAACTTGTAAATCCTTCATCGCTCACATCTTTAATTGCCTCACGTGAACTGGAGAAGTACCCGGCTTCAAATATTATCTACAACTTAATTTCCTCGCGTGCGGTAAAAGAAGTCGTAGAAGAGAACGGCGGAACCGCGGTTCGTTCGCGTGTGGGACATTCATATATCAAGAAGCTCATGGCTGAAACGGACGCGGTATTTGGGGGAGAACACTCAGGTCATTTCTACTTCCGAGATTTCTGGAAAGCTGACTCTGGGATGCTTGCGGCTTTACATGCGATCGCAGCGTTGGGCGAAGATAAAAAACCACTCTCGTCCCTACTGCAGGAATTTAATCGCTATCACTCAAGCGGCGAAATTAATTCAACAGTTGCAGATGCAAAAAAGGCAATGGATGTGATTGAAAAAATGTACGGAAAAAAAGATGGTGTCGAAGTCGACCATCTCGACGGACTGACAATTAATGGGGATACCTGGTGGTTTAACCTCCGAGCCTCAAACACCGAGCCACTCCTTCGACTCAACGTTGAGGCTTCAACGGAAGCCCGCATGAAAGAGATTCGAGATGATGTACTTAACACGATCCGAGGGGACCTCGACATCCTCGTATTAATCTCTTAACTAGTACGCTACTCCCATAGCCGACTAGCACAGTAGAGCCCTACGCCGAAGGTCAAGCGAAAAAACAGCCGTTTTTACTTTAGGGAGAGAAATTTCAATGACACCTGTAACAACAATTCCAAAGCACGATATTGCCGATGCATCACTTGCAGCCGAAGGTCGCAAAAAGATTGAATGGGCAGAACGCAATATGCCCGTTCTTGCACAAATCCGTGAACGTTTCGAAAAGTCTCAGCCATTTACAGGCGTTCGTATTGCAGCCTGCATGCATGTGACAACTGAGACAGCAAACCTCATGCGCGTTCTCAAAGCTGGGGGTGCAGAGATTGCACTCTGTGCATCCAATCCTTTGTCGACTCAAGATGACACAGCTGCAGCGCTTGTTCACGAATACGGAATTTCTGTCTTCGCTCGTAACTCTGTCGATAGAGATGGGTACTACGCACACATTAACGCGGCTCTCGATATCGAACCCCACCAAGTTTTTGATGATGGTTGCGATCTTGTAAACACTCTTCACACAACTCGTAAGGAGCTATTGCCAAATATTGCAGGTGGTTGCGAAGAAACAACTACAGGCGTGATCCGCCTCAACCAGATGGCTAAAGATGGCGCACTTACATTCCCAATGATTGCCGTAAATGACACAGACACTAAACATATGTTTGATAATCGCTACGGCACAGGACAGTCAACGCTGGATGCAGTCTTTCGCGCAACCAACTTCTTGCTTGCAGGACGCATTGTTGTCGTTGCCGGATTTGGGTATTGCGGTAAGGGAGTTGCAGAGCGCGCAAAGGGCATGGGCGCTGATGTAGTTGTGACAGAGATTGACCCAACTAAGGCGCTCGATGCAATGATGCAAGGTTTCCGAGTAATGCCAATGATCGATGCGGCAAAGGTTGGCGACGTATTTATTACCGTCACTGGCAACCGTGACGTATTGCGCGATGAGCACTTTGCAGTCATGAAAGACGGCGCCATCATGGCGAACTCAGGTCACTTCGATATTGAAATTGATGTGGCATGGCTGGAACAAAATTCAGCAACCAAGAATGTAAAGATGCGCCACCAGACCGATGAATATGTATTAAAAGATGGACGTCGCCTACTTCTTCTAGCAGAGGGTCGTCTGGTAAATCTCGGTGCAGCAGAAGGTCACCCAGCATCAGTAATGGATATGTCTTTCTCTGATCAGGCACTTACAGCTGAATATCTAGTTAAGGAAGCTAAGAATCTTCCTGCTGGCGTGCATGAAGTGCCAACATATATCGACAAGGAAGTTGCAGCACTCAAGCTCAAGTCAATGGGTGGACGCATCGATGTTCTTACCCCAGCACAAGATATGTACCTGAATTCTTGGGAGCACGGGTCATAAATGATTGTTAGTACTGCATGACACTCATCATGGTCGTCGATGACGATCAGGATCTTTCGGAGATGCTTGGAATTGTTTTAACAAGTTCCGGTTTTGATGTTGATTTGGTGAGCCGTGGAGATGAGGCGCTGGAGGTATTTAGAAATAATCCTCCAGACCTCGTCTTACTCGATGTCATGTTGCCTGGAATTGATGGAATAGAAGTTTGCCGACTGATTCGAAAAGAATCGATGGTTCCAATAGTCATGCTTAGCGCCAAGGGCGAGACCCAAGATATCGTCCGCGGCCTGGAAGCCGGTGCAGATGATTACATGCAAAAACCCTTCCGAGATAAAGCTGAACTGATTGCACGAATTCGCACTCGTCTACGTCGCACAAATTCTGATGTCACAGGTTTGCTTTCAATCGGTGATATCTCAATTGATGTAACAGCACATGAGGTTCGTCGCGGTGCAAAACTCATTCAGCTGACTCGTCTCGAATTTGATTTACTCGTTGCCTTAGCAAAAGATCCAGGAAGAGTGTTTACACGCGATGCCCTCCTGAGTGAGGTCTGGGGTTATCGTCAAACAACAGATACTCGCCTAGTTAATGTGCATGTGCAGCGATTGCGTTCAAAAGTTGAACATGATGCCGACCGCCCTGAGATTGTTATGACCGTCCGTGGAGTGGGCTATAAGGCGGGCGGCAACTCCTAATATGAACCGCTTGCAACGGTCGCTCAAACACTCTCTGGCCACTCGAGTTATTCTTTCAACCGTATTACTCTCACTGAGCGTGGTCTCACTTGTCGGATCAGCCTTGTACTCACGTCTTGCAGATGGAATCTACGCAACAAGTCTGAACTCTTCGCTAGCTGAATCCCGGTACACATTCTTTAATGCCGAGTATCAGGTTCTAGCCTCGCAGTCGCTAAGTGTTGATGAACGCAAGCGGGCACTTGCCGAATTCGTAGTCAGCACTTCGACTCAGGGAATCAATGAAGAGCGCCGAGAAGTCATTTTTGTGAGGACTCCTTCTTCATTTACCTCAGTAAATTCATATGAGATGTCATCAAATATCATTAAAGTTTCTTCAATTCCAGCGGATTTACGTAAGCTGGTGCAGAAAAGTCCAAAGCCGCAACACGCTTATGCGCCCGCCCGGTATAACAATGGTGCCATCGTGAATTCACTATTCGTAGGACAGCGAATAAACATTCCCACTGGTGGGCGGTACGAAGTTTATATTGTCTTCTCCTTAAAGAGCCAGAGCGTGACACTCGATCTTATTAAGAACTCATTGCTTATCACAGGAATTGTCCTTGTTCTTTTAATCGGACTTATCACGTGGCTCGTGGTTCGGCAGGTTGTCCGACCAGTGCGTGAAGCTGCCCGTATTGCTAACCAATTTACGCGTGGAGACTTCTCACGGCGTATGCAAGTTGTATCTTCCGATGAAATGGCGACACTGGCTAATTCATATAACGAAATGGCACTGTCGATCGAACAACAAATTACTCGCTTAGAACATCTCTCGCGAGTCCAACAGCGCTTTGTCTCCGATGTATCGCACGAGCTTCGCACACCTCTGACAACACTTCGTATGGCTTCGGAGGTAATCCATAATCAACGCAACTCCTTTGATCCGCTTGTGGCAAGAAGCTCGGAATTACTTGTGGCTCAGTTGGATAGGTTCGAAGGGCTGCTCGAAGACTTACTTGAGGTGAGTCGTTTTGATGCAGAAGTTGCAGTTCTTGAACCTGTTGATTTTGATGTCATCAGTTTGATTAAACGGTGCGCTGCTGATTTCGAAGTGGCTAGCAATATCGCCACCCCTGAGATTGAAGTCAACTCTGATCAGGCGGCGATCTCTATCAACGCAGATATCCGAAGAGTCGAGCGAATTATGCGAAACCTCCTCTCCAACGCACTAGATCACGCTGAAGGAAAAAAAGTTGTTGTAAACGTTATTACTACGGATTCAGAAGTTGGAATAGGCGTGCGTGATTACGGTTCAGGATTAGATGAGTCCGCACTGATTAGAGTCTTTGATCGCTTTTGGAGAGCAGATCCATCACGTGCCCGGGTACGCGGGGGCACCGGTTTAGGACTATCAATCGCACTAGAAGATGCTCGACTTCATAACGGAGAGTTAGATGCATGGGGCCGCCCGGGACAAGGTGCACACTTTGTGCTTACCCTGCCTCGCAAAGCGGGCGAGTTAATTGATTCCAGACCAATTAAGGTAATCCCAAAAGATTTCCACCAAGAGGTTTTTTATCAGTAACGAGTAATAACCAACGCTGCATTATGACCTGGTGAGTGTTCTCAAAACGCTAGGAGAGTTAATCTTTCCAGTTCGTTGTTTAGGTTGTGGAGCGCTAGGGCTAGAAATCTGCTCACTCTGCCGAAAATTCTGGCAGCCACGAATCTATCGGACGCTTTCACGCAAGAAACCACACTTTCCAATCTACTCGGCTATTCCATATTCACCCGTTGCTGGCAAAGTGTTATTGGCTGCAAAAGAAAATGGAGTACAACAGGCAGATCAATTGATAGTAAGCGCACTTTCGCATTCGCTATCACTGTGCATTAAAGAGCAAGGAGTTGGCTACTTAGTTCCAATCCCATCACGAAAGTCAGTCGCGCGATTGAGAGGCAGACAATTCATCGCTGAGTTAACTCGTGAAATTAGCTATGTCGCGCAAGTACCTTCCTTCGAAGTATTGACACATACTCGAGTGGTCAAAGATCAGTCAAAATTAGATGCTAAACATCGTGCAGAAAATCTAGCGGGGGCGCTGGTGGCTATGCGATTTCAGAGTGGGAAGGCGATCATCGTTGATGACCTTGTGACAACTGGGGCAACTCTGCATGAGGCAGCCCGTGCCCTGCACGCGAAGGGGATAGATGTCCTGGCTGCGGTTACTGCTTGCGTGGCAGAACCTCTACGATAAGGGGGCTTGAAAAGACGCTCCTTGGTAACCCGAAGGAGATGAAATCGGAAGGTAGGCAGATGGCATCAATTCTCGACCGCATCATGCGAGCCGGCGAAGGAAAAATCCTTCGCGAGTTAAGCAAGGTTGTCGAAGAGGTCAACGCCTTCGAAAGCTCAATCTCTGCCCTGACCGATGATCAACTGCGCGGCAAGACGGCGGAGTTTAAATCTCGACTTGCACAAGGCCAGACACTCGATGATCTACTTCCGGAAGCATTTGCAGTCGTACGTGAAGCGGCAAAGCGCACACTCGGACAACGTCACTACGACGTTCAGATCATGGGTGGAGCAGCGCTGCACCGTGGAAACATTGCAGAAATGCGTACTGGTGAAGGAAAGACTTTGGTCGCAACACTTCCTTCATATCTCAACGCCCTAGCAGGACGTGGCGTCCACGTTGTGACAGTCAATGATTATTTAGCAGAACGTGACAGTGAATGGATGGGACGTATCCATCGTTTCCTTGGGCTTAACGTCGGAGTCATCGTCAATAGCATGACGCCTTCTGAGCGTAGAGCGGCATACCTTTCAGATATTACATATGGCACAAATAATGAATTTGGATTCGATTACCTTCGAGACAATATGGCATGGTCAATTGAAGACTGCGTACAACGTAATCACTTCTTCGCCGTGGTCGACGAAGTTGACTCGATTCTTATCGATGAAGCGCGCACGCCACTGATCATCAGTGGACCGGCAGATAAGGCAACCAAGTGGTACGTAGAGTTTGCAAATATCGCCACCAAACTTCAGCGCGATGTTCACTATGAAGTTGATGAGAAGAAGAAAACTGTTGGCATCCTGGAAGATGGCGTCACCAAGGTCGAAGAGCTCCTTGGGATTGAGAACCTATACGAGGCCGCTAACACAACTCTGATTGGTTACCTCAATAACTCTGTCCGCGCGAAAGAGCTCTTTAAGCGCGATAAAGATTATGTAGTCATGAACGGTGAACTGCTTATTGTCGACGAGCACACCGGCCGCATGCTCGCTGGTCGCCGCTATAGCGAAGGTCTACATCAGGCGCTGGAAGCGAAAGAGCGCATCGAAATTAAAGATGAGAATCAAACTCTTGCCACGATCACATTACAAAATTACTTCCGACTATACGAAACTATCTCAGGTATGACCGGAACGGCCATGACCGAGGCATCTGAATTTCATCAGATTTATAAGTTGGGCGTAGTTCCAATCCCAACAAATCGACCAATGCAACGCATCGATGAACCAGATTTGGTTTACAAATCTGAAGTCGGAAAGTTTGCTGCCGTGACTCGTGACATTGTTGAACGGCATCGTAAAGGCCAACCTGTACTTGTTGGAACCGTCAGCGTTGAAAAGTCAGAAGAACTTTCAGCATTTTTGAAGAAGTCAGGAGTTCCACACGAAGTACTGAATGCAAAGCATCACGAACGCGAAGCAGCCATTGTTGCCCGTGCGGGAACAAAGGGTGCGGTTACAGTTGCGACAAATATGGCAGGGCGTGGAACTGACATCATGCTCGGTGGAAACCCTGAGTTCATGGCTGACTTCGAATTACAGCGCAAGGGAATTTCACCGGTAGAAAATCCGGCCGAGTATGAAAGTGCGTGGCCGGCAGAAATTGCAAAGCAGAAAGCTGCAATTGCTAAGGAGCACGAAGAAGTTATCGCGCTAGGTGGCCTCTATGTTCTTGGAACAGAGCGCCACGAGTCACGCCGTATTGATAATCAGCTTCGCGGTCGATCTGGTCGTCAAGGAGATCCGGGAGAGTCTCGCTTCTATCTCTCACTACAAGATGATTTGATGCGCAGATTTAACTCTGGAATCGTTGAACGCGTTCTGGGAGCAGCAGGATTGCCTGAGGATGAGCCAATCGAATCGAAGATGGTTTCTAATGCAATTCGTTCAGCCCAGACACAGGTTGAAGCGCAGAATTTTGAAATTCGTAAGAATGTTCTCAAATATGACGATGTAATGAATCGTCAACGAGAAGTAATTTACGCTGAGCGCCGTCTTGTGCTGGAAGGCAAAGATATTGGCACCCAGGTCGGAGATTTCATGGCCGATACTTTGCGCGCTTATGTTCAAGTTGCCACAGCTGAGGGTTATGCAGAAGATTGGGATTTGGATCAACTCTGGACCGCGCTCAAACTTATCTATCCAATTTCATTCACCCCACAAGATTTAGAGAATGAATTCGGTTCACGATCCGCACTCGATGCTGAAATTTTAGAGATCCGCATCCTCGAAGATGCTGCTTCAGAATATGAAAAACGTGAATCTGAACTAGGCACAGAGGTACTTCGTGAGTTAGAGCGAAAAGTCCTGCTATCTGTCCTTGATCGTAAATGGCGCGAACATCTCTACGAGATGGATTACTTGCAAGAAGGTATTGGTCTTCGCGCGATGGCCCAACGCGATCCGCTCGTTGAATTTCAGCGCGAGGGCTATGAGCTCTTCTCCGCCATGATGGATGCAATTAAGGAAGAGCTAGCCAGCCTGGTCTTTAATGTTGAGGTCACAATCGAAGGCGATGGATCACAAGTCAAGGCGCGCGGCGTAGATGAAAAACCTGCCAGTGTTGCCCCGCTTGTATATACCGCGGCTGATGAAAATGGCGTGATGACATCTACTGATGTTTCACGTAATGGTCCTTGCCCATGTGGTTCTGGAAAGAAGTTTAAGCGCTGTCACGGTGCTGCTTAAATTACTTTAAAGAAGTCGGAGCGCAGTACAGAGCCAGCGCCCGTCTACACCTTCAAAGCGAATCACGACCGCGCGAAGTCGATTCCCATATCTGACCGTCACTGTCGTTTCACAAATTCCATCAAGTGGTTCTGATTGATGAATATTTTTAATTTTTCCAATCTCATTTTGGCTACCGGTCTTGCGTAGCAACTCCATGTAAATCACGCGATGACAGGCGCGCACTAACTGTGCGGGTTGTCTCCTGCCAGCCCAAATCTCGATAACACTGACTATGAATTTCATCGTCCATAGCTGTAAATCAGGGAGGTCTGCCGCTGAGGTCGGTATTGGCATCTCATCGATCTCAATATCCTCACCAAATGTGGAGGGCACTAAATAAAGTTTCGCCACTTGGGGTGCAATCACCGGAGTTGGAGGAGCAAATAGATCGAGAACCGGATGGCTCCAGAGTGCGGGGTCTTCGGTACTTGAAACAAGCTGTAGATAAGGTTTTGGGCGAGGTAACGTGTAGTTAAAAGTTTCTGTTGTCATGGACGAATATTCGAGTCATCACGCATGAGATGAATCATCCAGAAAGCTGAAAAATACTCATCCTTTCGCTGTATTGTGGAGAAGTTAAATCTATTTTCTGCGCTCACTTTTACGCTACCGCCATGGCTATTAAGCGACAGAAAAACACTCGGTTCATCCTCTCAATATCCCTCTTTATCGCGGCGCTGCTGGCTTCTTTTCTTATGTCCATCGCGGCTAATCAGAAAGCGAAGTACTGGGTGGCAGCCCACCCGATTGCAACTGGGACTTCCATTGCGGGCAATGATTTAAATCTGATCGCAGTCTCACTAGGTGCCGCAGGTGGGAAGTACTTATCCGCCGAAGCGAACCTAGTAGGCCTAATCTCTCGCCGAGTAATTGCTGCTGGCGAGTTGATTGAGATAGATGCAATTACGAACCAGCCATCTTCTGCGACGTATAAGCAAATTTCGTTAAGCATGCGCTCGGTAGATATTCCAACTGAGGTAGGTACGGGAGATACCGTGAGTCTCTACCAACTACACGATGCTAAAAATAACGAAAACCCAAAACCTCCCACCTTCATTCTTGGTGGTGTGTTTGTACATTCAATTGATCGCAAGGGGACAAATTTTGGAGGCGAAGTTGCCTTGACTATCTCGATAGATAGTGAGTTCATTTCTGAGGTATTAGCTGCCACCACCAGTGGCCGCTTGGTTGCCGTACGTGCACATGGCTAAGCCAGAATTTGCCAGTGCTGTCACTGCGATTCACGGCTCTGACTTCGAAAGTTTTGCTGCCAGCACCTTATTTAGCCAAGGTTGGAGTGTTCTACATCGAGCACTGGATTGGGGTTCGTTAGCTGATTTTCTTCAAGGATTAACTACGCTGCCAGATGTCTTGCTGATTTCGACAGATCTAGAGGGTATAAACCGTAAAGCTCTGGCTCAAATTAGTGCGCAAGGAGTTCGAGTCTTTATCTTTCGAAAGCGCGAAGAAGATCTGCAGCAATTTCCTGATTCATTTCCAGAACCTACTGTTGCCTTAGAGTTGATTGGCATGATTCGCGGCTCAATGCGGAAACCGATGCTCAGATTAAGTGAGCCAATCATTGACCAGTCCCGGGCTCACATTATGGCAGTGGCAGGTGCGCATGCTAGTTCTGGGTGCACCAGCCTAAGCATCAATCTCGCAACCGAACTTACTCTGCTAACAAAGAAAGTGCTGCTTATCGATGGGAATGCTAGCGCTCCAGCGATTGCAATTCTTCTAGGTCAACAGGGGCTTAACTCAGCGAAGAGTTATCAGAAAATTGCAAATAATCTGTGGGCGCTAGAGGTTACGCAAGCGAATATTTCTGCATCGATTACCTTATTAGATTCCGCCACCATGGAATTTGATTACATTGTCATTGACGCCGGCGTACTCACGGAACTGGCGCAACAGCTTCGTGGACGACGTTGGAGTGGAGAAATTCTGGTCTGGATTTCCTCCCATGCTGATGAACTATGGGTAATCTCTAAATCAAACCGAATTGGAGTAGAAAGAGTTCGCGCCATTTCACATGCGCTTGTTCAGAACTCGATTAAACCTATAGTCTCGTTTGTGCAATCGATGTCTTCGCAGGGGAAGAAAGCCACCATTCATGATCAGGCATTTGCCACCGCAGCCGCAGCAGTGAGCCCCAAAAAGATTCTTCATTATCCAATCGACATGCGGTCCATATCTGCCGCTGAAAAAGAGCAGGTCTCACTCTATGAAGCCAATGAGCGAAGCCTGTTGCGCAAGAGCGTTGCCAATTTGGCGGGTGAGGTTGGGAGATAACTTCTTATAGGCTAGGCACATGCGTGTATATGTCGGGGTAACAGCTCTTGAAGTTCAAGAGTTCCTTAAGACCAGCGAGTTCGATGTCAGTGATGCCTATGCTGCGACATCGACATTTATTGCTAGCAACTCGGATCTTGATGAAGAAGAAGTTGAGTACACACTTTCATTGATTGCCGCAGAAGATGCAATCGAGCTTAAAGCGGATGCAACCGGCGCGGCCTGTGTCTTAGCGCTGGAGGTTCCGCAGGCCATCATCGGTGCCGAACACGACATGTCAATCTCGCTTACCGCCCCGCTCCAATGGGATTTTGTCGAGTGCTGCTTCGAGGTTTCAGCAGATGGCGAAGAGTTGACTTGGTTTGCGACCCAAGAGATTGCAACGAATATCACTCGTTGGTTGGCATAGCGAAGATTCTTATGGCATCCATTGAAGAATTCGTTCACCAGCGAAGCCCACTGAGTGAGCATCAGATTCACCGGTTACGTGAATTAATTGCCGATTGGCAATTACTTTCAGATTTGTCCTTTGCTGATCTCATTCTCTGGATTCCGCTGCGAAAAGATTTTAAAAGTTGGCCAACTGGGTATGTGGCGGTAGCACACATTCGCCCGACCACTGCCGCCACACTCTTTCCACTCGATGTGATTGGAGATGAAATCAATTATGGTGAGCGCGAATATATCGATCGAGCGCTAGCAACGGCAGAGATTGTTCGTGATACGCAGCCTGGACTTGTCGGGGATTTTTTAGTTAAAGAAGAGACGATTCCGGTATCAATCGATGGCCTAGTGGTTGCAGTTATCTCTCGTCACAGAAATGCAGAGCTAATGCGGCAACCAAGTCGGTTAGAACTTAACTACCGAGAAATTGCACGTAATTTGTATCGTATGATTACCGAAGAAACATTTCCATATCCAGAAGCAGGATCACTTTTTGATCCCACACCTCGTGTTGGCGATGGTCTCATTCGCTTAGATGTAAATGGAACGGTTTCATATGCAAGTCCCAACGCCCAATCAGCCTTTAGCCGCCTAGGTTGGATTCATGAAGTTGAAGGAAGCAGGTTAGGTGATTTAGCGCAAGCGCTAGCGAAGCAGAGTCCGGATGCGCAAGAGGAGAGCATTGCTGGGGCGCTCACCGGTAAATCTCTGAAACGAGTTGAAATTGAGAATGCTAGTGGAACGATTTCATTTACCGTCTTGCCGTTGATAGCAGGTGAAAATCGCATTGGAGCGATCGTCCTTCTCAATAACCTAACCGAGTTAAGACGTCGTGAACGAGAACTTGTGACAAAAGATGCGACGATTCGCGAGATTCATCATCGCGTGAAGAATAATCTGCAAACTGTATCGGCCCTACTTCGCCTGCAAGCTCGCCGTATTGATGACCCCAATGCCAGTGCTGCCCTCAACGAAGCAGTACGGCGCATCGCTTCTATCGCACTTGTTCATGAAACTCTTTCTAATTCGCCAGATGCCTCCGTTGGATTTGATCAAGTGCTCGACAGTTTAGTGACACACGCTCTCGAGCTCAGCCCACGAATGAATGAATTGCGGATTGAACGGACCGGCCTGCTTGGTTCACTTGATCCACGAATTGCAACGCCGCTGGCGCTAGTCATTACCGAACTCATACATAATGCCCTGGAACATGGATTGGCCGAAGAAGGCTCGGTGCTGGGAATAGATGTGCAAGTGATTGGGTCAGATCTTCAGGTAATCATTTCAGATGACGGAGTTGGATTACCAGCAGGATTTAGTGTTGCCAAATCCCCAAACCTAGGCCTTCAAATTGTGCGCACACTTACTGAAAATGAATTAAGCGGCACGCTCTCCTTAATCTCAGATGATAAAGAGACTAAAGCTATTTTGGTTTTTCCAAACTCCAAATAAAAGCTTGTGGAGTTAAGCGAGTCCGTTATCCATCAAGCGCGCACGATTACGTGCTGCGCGACGCTTAAGTGCGCGGCGTTCATCCTCTGACAGTCCGCCCCATACGCCGGCATCTTGACCTGATTCCAAAGCCCAAGCAAGGCAAGGCTCTTTGACGATGCAGCGGTTACAAACTTTCTTAGCCTCTTCAATCTGGCTGATGGCGGGGCCAGTGTTTCCAACCGGGAAGAAGAGCTCAGGGTCTTCATCACGACATGCAGATTGATGTCTCCAGTCCATGGCTCACCCCTTCACTTCGCATTCGATTCAGCGCTGATTTCAGCATGTGTGCACAACATATGCGTGCAAGGTGGTAATTCTCCCTTGTACAACGGAGATAAACAAGAAGGAAGGAGAAAAGATTTGGAACTTTAAGGTGATTTATACCCCTCTGTGGTCAATGTGTAATGAATCATTCTCGTGAAGTGCCCCCGACAGGAATCGAACCTGTGCACCTGCCTCCGGAGGGCAGTGCTCTATCCCCTGAGCTACGGGGGCGCAGGTAGAAGGGTAGGTTATCTGACTATGAGCGATACCGAGAAAGCATATTTTGCTTCCGGATGTTTCTGGGGGGCCGAACGTAGATTGTGGAACTTACCTGGCGTGATTGCGACAAGTGTTGGATACATGGGAGGAATACGTCCAAATCCATCGTATGAACAAATCTGCACAGGCGTTACCGGTCATGCCGAAATGGTGGAAGTCACCTTTGATCCAGCTCTCATTTCTTACCGAAGATTGTTGGAAGAGTTTTGGGTGATGCATGATCCGACTTCACTTAATCGACAAGGCGGGGATATTGGAACCCAATATCGAAGTGCAATATATACGACGAGTGATTCGCAACTGCTTCAGGCCCAGGCCACGCGCGATGTCTATCAGGCGGCTCTTACCCGGGCAGGAATTGGCGAAATTGTGACCGAGATAAAAAGCGCAGATGGTCTGCCATATTTTCTAGCTGAGGAGTATCACCAGAAGTATTTGAAGAAAAACCCCAATGGTTATGACTGTCATTCGAGTACTGGGGTGGCATTTCCTTCACAAGTTTCTGGTTAAGCGATTACTCTGTACCCATGTCCAAGAAGCACCTGCACCCAGAAACTCTTGCCATCTCAGCAGGTCGCCCACAATCTGCGCAAGGAGTGGGTTTAAATTCCCATATCTCTTTAAATTCAACTTACCGAGCTGGCGGAGAAATTAACTACGGCCGCTTCGGCAATGAAACCTGGCAAGAGTTAGAGATTGCGATTTCGGCACTCGAAGAAGCGCAATCAACTCTGGTCTTTGCATCAGGCATGGCAGCAATCACTGCCGTCTTCTCGCTCCTACCTCACGGCGCACCGGTGGTTGCATCACACGAGGGTTACAGCGGAACTATGTCGCTGCTAAAGCGTTATCACGCAGAAGGTCGCCTGGATCTTCGCTTCGTTGATATTACAGATACCAAAGAAGTTATCAGTCAACTGCAAGGCGCCGCATTCTTATGGGTGGAGTCACCGACAAATCCAGGGCTAGATCTAGCTGAAGTAGAAGTAATTATTGGGGAAGCGAAGAAACGTAACCTAGGCGTGGGCTTTGATAACACCTTCGCAACGCCACTTAATCAGAAACCACTTACATTTGGCGCGGATATCGTGATGCATTCGGTAGCCAAGTATTTAGCTGGACATAGTGATGTTATTCTGGGTTCACTTTCCGTTAAAGATCCAGCACTTTATTCACGATTACTTGAGGCGCGCACATCATTAGGTGGCATTGCTGGACCGTTTGAAGTATGGCTTGGCTTACGTGGGCTTCGCACTTTCCCGCTTCGCTTTAATCGTGCCCAAGAAAGTGCTGCAATCTTGGCAAAGAAGTTAGCTGCCCATCCTGCAGTAACCAATGTTCGCTACCCAGGTTTCGGGGCGATCATCTCCTTTGAAGCCGATGGCAACGCCGAGCACGCCGAAGCTATCTGCAACGCATCAACTTTGATTGCGAATGCAACGAGTCTTGGGGGCGTCGAATCAACATGGGAGCGCCGCCGCCGGTGGGAACGCGAAAGCCATAGCGTGCCCGAGAATCTGATTCGCCTCTCAGTCGGCTGCGAACATATCGATGACCTTTGGAACGATATCGACACCGCACTTACCCAAGGGTAAAGCGCGCACTTTGAATCAAAGTGGAGTATTTTTATCCATATGAAAGCGCTCCGCCGAACCCTTGCCGCAATCACTGTTGCGCTGCTCGCCTTTCGCGCAGTTGGCTCCTTCTTGTCCTGGGTTGAAAAACAAGAAGAGAACGAGACGGATGCGTGGATTGACGAAGATGAATTCGAAGAAGCGTAGATGTCTAACGACCAATATGTAGCTGGTACTTGCAATATTGGCAGAGGAGAAATCCGCCGACGCCAATTAGTTGCAGTAATTGGAACAGTTTTGAGCCTTTTCACTCTTGCCGGCTTTATCTCCACCAGCGCTGAACCGTCCGTGCGCTTAGGAATATTTATCCCACTGTCGGTCGCAGCTATCGGCTGGGTGCAGTCCTACCGAAAATTCTGCTTAGCCTACGGATTTATGGGAGTACTCAATTTTGGAAAGTTAGGCAATCTTTCCAAAGTACAAGATAAGGCTTCACTGGCTGCTGATCGCAAGACTGCCTTCTCAATCTTGGGACAGTCACTAGCGATTGCCGCAGCAATTACCTTGGCTGTATACCTCTTACCCCTTTCGTAAGCCGGCCACTATTTCATTTTTCCACTGACAGTGGCATGCTTTTGAAATGAAGATAATTATCCACCCTCGTCACGCCGAACTGGCCAGTGATTTCACTGCAATCGCGGAAGAGAAACTTTTATCAATGGATCGATTTAGCGTAACCATTGATCGAGTTGAGATTGAAATAATGCATGAAGCGAATCCACGGCAGGGAAAACATTCTCACAAAGTCGTCATTACCTCCCACGGTTCCGGCCCGCTACTACGCGCCGAAGCAGCATCCTTTAATGATCTCGCGGCATTTGATGAAGCAATCAAGAGTATTGAGTTACAGATACGAAAGATTCATGAGCGCGAGAAGAGCCACGATCGCCACACGCTGCGCACCATGAAAGTAGAGTTGCAGGATTAACTAGCGCCGATTTTTTTCTTTGAACTCTTTCAACTTAGGCAAACTCTTCTGCATTCGAAGTGGATCCTGTGGTGGCAACGGTGGTTGGCCGAGCGCAATCATGGCGCTCTCTTTTGCGATAATTGCGGTAGCAACTGCAACTCGCTTTTGAGAGATAACTGAATTCTTCTGCTCGGGCTTGGCTGCAATTTGCATTGCGAATTTAGCATCCTGACTCGCCTTATTAATTGCACTGTTAAATTCTTGATTGATTCCGCGAATCTTCTGTTCCCGCTCACGCACGGCAGCGATGTACTCATCCATCTCTTTCTTAAATTGATCAAGTACGCCGGACGCTAGGGGCGGCGGAGTACGCTGATCCGCGTGTGCTGATTGGCCGAAAGAAGAGAGCGCGCAGAGCCCACTAACAACTGCTACCGAGAAGGCTCTTTTCATCTCATAATTGTATTAAAAAAGCGGTGTGGATTTTCTGTGAATCACCTAGTGGTTTCGTGTGCGTGTGGGTGACGTGGTAGAAAAGCGTGCAATTGCGTGAAAGGCTACCCCTATGAGCCAACTAATTATGATTATTGACGACGAAGCTGGTGTGCGCGAGGTACTGGCTGACGCCTTCAAACTCGCTGGCTTTGAAACCGTAGTCGCCTCCGATGCCATGGTTGCCCTCACTCTGTTGCGAACAACAAAACCAGATCTGCTCATTGCCGATATCAATATGCCACTCATGGACGGCTTTGAATTTATCGAGCGCATAAGAAGTACAGGAGACCATACCCCAGCCCTAATGCTTAGCGCCCGAGGCGATCGTGCTGATGTCACTCGTGGATTAGCTCTGGGTGCCGATGACTACGTCACAAAACCATGGCGTGGTCTAGAAGAGTTAGTTCTTCGAGTGAGAGCAATCTTGCGCCGAACTCAGTTCACTGTTTCAGTAGATTCGAGTTTAAGTAATGGTCCAATCAAACTTGATAACGATACCCATCAGGTTACATTCAACGGCGAGGTAGTTGATTTATCGCCCACCGAATTTCGACTGCTACTAGTCTTGCTAGAAAGTAAGGGACGAGTCTTAAGTAAGTCGTATCTACTTGATGAGGTATGGGGAATTACATTTGAATCTGAGAGCACTGTTGTGGATACCTATATTTCTTACCTCCGTAAGAAACTACACCGCGACGGATACGAAGGCATTAAAACGATAAGAGGGGTCGGATTCCAACTTCTTTCGGAGAAGAATTGAAAATCTCAAATACCTCACGGACCAGCATATTTACAATAATGCTGGTCACCGTTGTAACAGTGGGAATTGGTAGCTACTCAGCTTTTCACACTCGCGGTTCTGAACTATCTGAAATAAATGCCTCACTTGATTTTGTGACCCAGGCAGCCAGAGATAATCCCGAACAATCAATGGGTGCTGCGCTCTTTGCCATTGAACAGTTAACGTTAAATGCAACCCTCACCTTCCTAAGTGCAGAAGGCGAAGAGACGATTGTTCGAGAATCTTCCTTAGCGTATGCGGGGGCGCCGGCGGCGAAGATTATTGAAGATGCAACGATTCGCCCCGTTCGCGTAAGTGCACAGGAGCCGTATCAATTACGGACAGTGAAATTAGGCGATGACGAATTCATTCTGGTTGCCCGTGGCATATCAGCGATAGATGAGCATTTTGAGACAAATATTCGCGCTTTGGCAGGCTTCACATTTTTAGTAGATGCCGCTGCCGCAGTTTTACTTTTCTTCTTCTTTCGACGTGTCAATCGGCGTGACGAAGTTGCATCTCTGGCTCGCATGCAGGAATTTTTAGGGGATGCTTCACACGAATTGCGCACCCCGCTCACGGTGGTTAAAGGCTATGTGGAGATGTTGAGTAAGAAGCAACTTGTATCGAATGAAGATCAGAATCGTGCTTTCACCCGAGTGGGCACCGAAATTAACCGGATGGAGAACTTAATTCAAGATCTACTACTCTTGGCTGAACTCGGTGAGAGTGGAACTCGAGATATCGAGAAGTTAGACCTAAGTGAGGTTCTGAGCGCTCATGGCACCGACTTCACAACGCTAAACCCACAACGGAAAGTACTTCTCAAAATTGAGACTGAGTTAGAGGTTTTCGCATCGAGAGATTACCTCTCACGATTTATCCAAAATGCATTTGCCAACATCATGCGCCATACCGATTCGCAATCAGCGGTCACAATTACCTGTACAAAATCAGGAAAGAACGCCCTCATGATGATCGAAGATGCGGGAGAAGGACTACCAGACCAGGCATATGGCGAAAATATTCGCTCACTGAATCGATTTGATAAGTCGCGTTCACGTGAAAATGGTGGCTCCGGGCTCGGCATGAGCATCATGTCTGCGGTTATTGAAAAACTCAACGGTTCGTTCTCACTACGAAAGAGCGCGCTCGGCGGTTTGGCAGTCGTGGTTACCTTGCCCTTAGCTAAAGACTAAACTTGGGCAAGTGAGCGAGGCTAACTTAGAGGCAATTTTTATTGAGCTCGCAGAAAACTTTAGTAAGACGCAATCCTTGGTGAGAGTAGTTTTATCTGGTCGTCGTAGAAATATGCAGACTCCCCATGAACGTATTGATATGCGGCCGGTATTAATTAAAGATGCCATCGCAATTCAAGTCAGTCATAGTGATGGTCGCCAGATGACAACTAAGAATTACACCCCAGCGCAGACGCCTTTTAACGAATTAGCGCGGTCAGGTTTTGCAAATATTCTGCTCGAGCAGACCAATCAATCTATCAGCGTACGTATTACCAAGAAGGGTGAGGCGCTGGTTCACCGAGATAGCAGCAAGCGGGAGCAGGAACTTTCACACGATCGAAGTAAGGCTCGCTTACTCGATGCATCTGACCCATTTTTGATTGCAGTTGGCATTTCAGATAGTGCGGGAAATCTCAAACCAAGCAAGTCTGATAAATATCGACAGGTAGAGGAGTTCTTACGGTTACTTGCTCCCACATTGACTAGCGCTATCAAGGCCGGTCAAATTGCGCAGCCCACCGATGCTAAGCCGCTAACCATCGTCGATCTTGGTTGCGGACATGCCTACTTAACATTTGCAACCCATCAATATCTTCACAGCCAAGGCATGCCGGTAAAGGTAATTGGAATCGATGTTCGCACAACTGCGCGCGATCGAAATAATGAAATTGCAGCGCAATTAGGAATCTCTTCAACGATTGAATTCCGGGCTGAGGAGATTGCAGATACCACTCTTACTTCCGCAGACATCGCGATTGCCCTTCATGCTTGCGATACGGCAACTGATGATGCAATTGCCTGGGCAATTAATTCGAATGCAAAATTGGCCCTGATTGCCCCATGCTGTCATCACGATATTCAGGCACAAATGAATGAAATCCCAGAACCATGGTCGATTATCACTCGCAACGGAATTATGAAAGAACGTCTTGGTGACTTACTCACCGACGCTCTTCGGATGCAGATCATGAAATTACGTGGATATCGGGTAGAGGCAATCGAATTTATTGGGGGAGAGCACACCCCCCGAAATCTGATGATTCGTGCAGTAAAGACCGGCGCCGAGGCTGATGCATCTGAAGTAAAGAAATACGATGAGATGTTGGCGCTCTGGAAAGTTAAACCCGCACTAGCATCGCTTATCAAAGGTTAGACTGCGCACTATGTCCAAGGTCCTTGCATCGCTTCCAGTCGGTGAAAAAGTAGGAATCGCTTTTTCCGGCGGTCTTGATACCTCCGTTGCCGTCGCCTGGATGCGCGCAAAGGGTGCAGTTCCATGTACCTATACCGCAGACCTTGGCCAATACGATGAGACTGATATCGATTCAGTTCCAATTCGCGCGAAAGAGTACGGCGCAGAAATTTCACGTCTTGTTGATTGTAAGACTCCGCTTGTCGAAGAAGGTTTAGCTGCGATTGCTTGCGGCGCCTTTCATATTCGCTCAGGTGGAAAGGCATATTTCAATACAACACCACTAGGCCGCGCCGTAACTGGCACGCTCTTGGTACGCGCAATGTTGCATGACAACGTTGAAATTTGGGGAGATGGCTCTACCTATAAAGGTAACGACATCGAACGCTTTTATCGTTACGGATTATTGGCTAATCCAAATCTACGAATCTACAAGCCTTGGCTCGATGCAGATTTTGTCCGCGAACTTGGTGGACGCAAAGAGATGTCTGAGTGGCTTGTTGCTAACAAGTTGCCATACCGCGATAGCACCGAGAAGGCCTATTCGACAGATGCAAATATCTTGGGCGCAACTCATGAAGCAAAAGATCTAGAGAATCTCGATGCCTCCATTGAAATTGTTGCGCCAATCATGGGCGTCAAGTTCTGGGATCCATCAGTTGCGATTGCATCTGAAGATGTGAAGATTGAATATGTTCAGGGTCGCCCAGTTGCAATTAATGGTCAGCGCTTTGACGATGTTGTAGCGCTCATGAATGAAGCAAATAAAATTGGTGGTCGCCACGGACTTGGGATGGCAGATCAGATTGAAAACCGAATCATCGAAGCTAAGTCGCGCGGCATTTATGAAGCACCTGGAATGGCGCTGCTCTTTATTGCCTACGAGCGCCTCATCTCTGCAATTCATAATGAAGACACCATTGCCAATTACCATGCCGAAGGTCGCAGATTAGGTCGCCTGCTCTATGAAGGACGATGGCTCGATCCGCAAAGCTTGATGCTCCGCGAATCACTGACTCGTTGGGTGGCATCGGCAGTGACGGGTGAAGTCACACTTCGCTTACGCCGCGGCGATGATTACTCGGTCATCAATACAACTGGACCAGCGCTGAGCTATCACCCAGATAAGTTATCTATGGAGCGCACTGCAGATGCTGCCTTTGGACCGACTGATCGCATTGGGCAGTTAACAATGCGCAACCTAGATATTGCAGACACCCGTGCAAAGTTAGAAATGTATCGCGACCAAGGCCAACTCGGCGGTGGCGATTTCAACCTGATAAAGGAGCTCGAAAATTAATAACAACGTCCGTAAAGTCGTAGCAGCTGTAATTGCAGCCATGCTTATTGGAGCCACTGTCCTAGGAGGAATACAAATGTCAGGTTCAGATGAAACAGTTCTACCCGTTGTATCTGCAGTGGCAGGGCAAGCACCAACAATTTCTAAGCCAGAAGGCACACCGCCCGCAGAGTTAACGACCGAGGACATCATCGTTGGAACTGGCGCTGAAGTTCTTCCAACATCAACGCTGACAGTTCATTACACACTCATGGCATGGTCAACTGGAAAAATTATTGAGTCATCTTGGATTGGCCAGCCAGCAACATTTCCGTTAGCTCAAGTTGTAGAGGGATGGCAGAAAGGCTTGCCAGGAGCGAAGGCTGGCGGACGTCGCCTGCTGATACTTCCACCAGAAATGGGTTATGGAGCAGCAGGTTCTGGGCCAGTCGGACCGAATGAAACCCTTATTTTTAGCGTCGACATCATTGGTGTTGCTTAAAGATTTAGCTCTACTTCTTTAACCAGACTGTGGTGCCCGCGGGAATCTTTCCATCTACAAGTGGATGCGATGAGATAAGTATTTCCCCCTTAGGCAGTGGATAAGGCTGGCCCCGGAAGTTAGTAATGCAATGCCATCCGTTTGGCCGAGAAAAGTGCAAGACCGATGTGTTCCCAGTCTTGCGCCACTTCAGCTTTTCTTCGGTGATGAGGGATTTACGAAGCCCTAATGCGATGCGATAAATAGCCAGCGGTGAACTCGGATCATTCTCTTCTACTTCGACGGAGTAATCTGCAAACCAGGTTGGTTGTGGCAAGTGAGCTCCACCTTTTCCGAAACCAAATGAAGAACCAGATTTCTCCCATGGCAGCGGTACGCGAGCACCATCACGACCCTTATCAATTTTATGATTGCGTAGGTATTGCGGATCTTGAATCTGGTTTTCCGGAATATCGGTCACTTCATGCAGCCCAAGTTCTTCACCCTGATACATATATGTACTGCCAGGAAGTGCCAAGATAAATAAAGTTGCAGCCAGTGCATTCTGGGTTCCAGATGCCATATCTAAAGGATGTGACTGCCCGTCGGTGAGCATCCAGGAACGACGGTCGACGGCGGGGTTTAACCCCATCTTTGTCGCATGGCGGATTTGATCGTGATTGGACAGCGTCCAGGTGCAGGAAGATTTGTTTTTAAGAGCAAGCTCGAGCGCGCTGTGAACATTCTCCTTGTAAGCAGCGGCTTCAAATGGAGTATCAATAAAACGGAAGTCAAAGCATTGACCTAGCGTTTTGGTACTTGCGTAAAGTGGAATTCGCTCTGGATGCACAAAAGCTTCGGCAACTGCTACTCGAGGTGGGTCGTATTGATTAAAGAGCTTTCGCCAATCTTTATAAATTTTAAAGAGTTCATCGCGGTCAGCCAAGATCCCCTTGCCTTTATTGCCACGTTCAGCAAGTCCTTCAAAGACTGGCAAGTTTCGGAGCGGTTCGGATAAATCTTTTTTGAGCGCGTGCGCCACATCGATTCGAAATCCATCGACTCCGCGATCGGCCCAGAACTTAAGTGTTTTGAGAAATTCCTTTTCCACTTCTGGGTTATCCCAGTTGAAATCTGGCTGCTCTGGTGCAAACCAATGCATGTACCACTGGTTATGTTTTCCACCCATCGCCGATTCGTGAGTCCAGGCACTTGGTGCAAAGTGTGAAACCCAATCTGTTGGCGGAAGTTCACCGTTTTGACCACGTCCGTCACGAAAGATGTAACGGTTCCGCGCCTTCGAACCCGGCTTCGCAGCAATCGCCTCTTTAAACCAGATATGTAAATTTGAAGAGTGATTTGGGACAATATCCACGAATACTCGTATGCCGACCTTATGAAGCTCGGCCAACATCTCATCAAAATCTGCAAGTGTTCCTAGTTTTGGATCTACATCACGATAATCATCAACGTCATATCCACCGTCGGCTAGCGCAGAAGGATAGAAAGGACTTAACCAAACTGCATCAAGACTGAGCGATTTCAAATATGGAATGCGCGAAGTGACACCCTTGAGATCGCCGATGCCATCGCCATTTGAATCGGCGAAGCTACGAGGGTAAATCTGGTAGACGGCCGCTTGCCGCCACCAATTCTTGTCTTTTGAGAGTCCAACGCTTTTCGGCATGGTCGGTACTCTACGGAAGGGCTGGGTGTAATTGGGCCAGAAAGTTCGAATGTAATAGAAATGGAATGAATTTGCGGTTTTGTGCAGAGCAACTGCAGGGTCGCGTATCCTTGCCTGATGCAAGAGAAGGCTCGAGCCTCGATTCACTGGGTGAACTCTCACAAAATATTGACCTTTGCCGTTATTGGTTATGGCGCCTTGGCCTTGGGTCATATTCCGCTCAATGTATTTAGAACGCTCTTTGATAAGAATCAGGCCGTTCAATTCGCACTCACACTTTTCTTAGCTACCGCACTGGGCATGATTGCAATTCGCAAAAGTCGCGCAATCGCACTTCCCAAACCCGTCTTTGGCTTGGGGCTAGCACTTGTGCTGGCGCTCTTCGTTTCAGCCATTTTTAGTGGAAGTTTCTTCTCCTCCCTAACTGGTGATTCTTTTCGCTACGCGGGCATTGCTTCCACGCTAGCGCTGGCAGTTATTGCGATCTTCCATGGACTCTTCACCGCCGAGACCTTCCCCAAACTGATAGCTGGTTATCTCTTCGTCCTCTTCTTAACCGAAGTCATTGCGGTATTGCAATTCTTTAATCTGGTCACGATGCCAGGAGTGCCGGGTAATCCCGCATCAACATTTGGAAATTTAGATTTTTATTCAGCCTATGTCGGCACATCGTTTCCACTCATCCTCTTCCTCTACTTAAAGAGCGCTCGAATCGGCAAGCAGGCGCTGATTGCACTGGCACTCTTATCGCTCATCTGCCTTCGCCTGACTGATGCAAAGCAGGGCTACCTTGATTTTCTGATTGCTGGCGTATTTGTCACGGGCGCGGTTTTATACAAGCAATTCAATCGCACAGGCGAGGGTGAGTCATTTTCTATTCCAGTCAAGACGACGATTCTCACTTTTGCTCTCTTACTCTGGCTTGAATTTATTTTCATGGTTCCATTTATCGGCAAAGCACTTCCGTTAATCGGAACTGATCCGCAGGTGGCTATTCGTGGAGTTATGTGGCAAGCCGCTGTCAATCAATTTAAATCTCAGCCATTTCTTGGTGTCGGACCTGATCAATACGGTTCTTATTACGAACATTTCCGAACAGTAACTTCCACAATTGTCTTGCCTGGCAATAGCACTAATGATGCTCACTCAGCGACGGTGCAAACCTTGGCTACCACTGGAATCATTGGAAGTCTTCTTTTTCTTTTGCTTATTGCATTTGTAATTCGCGCCCTCCTTATTATTTTCGAACGCGGCACCATTGGAAAATCTGCGACGCTAGCACTGGGGCTCTATCTCTTTATCTACCTGACAAATGCTGCCATTAGTCCAATAGTCCTGCCACACAAGTACCTGTTCTGGGCAATCTGTGGATACCTGATTTTTGAGGCAAATCGAAATTTGAATAGCGAAAGTGAAAGCAGAACGCCACAAAAATTTATAGTTCCGGCAATCGCCTTACTCGCATCGTTCACGCTCTTTATTGGTTCCGCATTTACCTACGCACAGTTCAATTTCATGCGCTGGGGTGAGACCCATAATTCCGATGTGACCGCAGTGCAACCAGTGCGGGTATCAAAATTCATTCCTTGCAATGTTTACTACGGTTCACTCAGTCGATATATCTCACCGAGTGGCAGCGACGCCCTGGAAGCCTTGAGCAGAGATCAGGTGGCGATTAATCCAAGATGCCAGGAAGCGCAGAAGATGCTCGCCATCCTTGCCTACAATCGCGGGGACTTTAAAGAGATGCGTAAGCGGGTTTACATTTTGATTGACCTCACGCCGGCGCAACGAGAAGTCTTGGATATCGCAACCCTGTATGCAATTAAGGCCGGGGATACAAAGCTTCAGGAGATTGTCGCAACCCAACTTGCCCGTATGGGTGTCAAACGGATTGAGTTAGACTAGGGCTATTATGTTTCAGAATCCGCGTACTAAAACCATTGCATTTGCGATAGGTGGGCTTATTGCGCTGACACTTTCGGCCTCATTTGCAGATGAGTTAATTCCGCAAGACTCAGTAGTTGAGGCGCCCACCGCGCCTTACGAGGAAACTCTGACACCGATAGTCGCGCCAGAAGATACTTCGACCGTACTTGCAGTTGTTGAGACCGTGACGGTAGCCGAGACAATTGGCAACAGCCCAATTGCTACCCCACGAGCTACACCACAAGCCTCGGCGCAAATGGAAGAAGAACTTTCAGAGAGCGAAACTCCGACTGTCGAAATTCTCATTACGCCGCAGCCGCGCCTGACGCTACATATGCCCCCAGCAATTGGAATTGATCCTCGCTCCCGTTCTTATCTCATGGGGTCGATAGAGTTTTGGGGGACAAGCACTTACTTAGCTTGCTTTACTGGCAGTGGGGTCGCGCTAGATGTCGGTACCTACGGCGCAATCGATGACTTTGAAAGCGAAAACTTCATCGTGCAAGGTGACCGAAGCCAGAACTTAATGATTTCTGGCACCGGAGCAGCAATTAAAGCCCTTCTTCGCACACCCGGTGGAATCAGAATTTTCAATTCCAGCGCAGGACTTTCCGGCCGCACCTTCACCCTGGCACTGACCGCTCTGACCAGCGCCTCGGTTGACCAGTCTTACTGCGGCGCGTCCAGAGCCATATCAACTTCCTTTTTTTCACCCTTAAAGATAGATTTGGGCATCGTAAAGGGTAGCGGAACCCTCAAGTAACGAGCTCCGCCGCCCAAGAATCAGCAAGCGATTGGAGATGATGTGCGTTCAGTTCTAGATGCAAGCATGTCATCCGGCTTTAATCGTTCTGGTCGCGGAAAATCTAAATTTGTTTTGGGCGCACTTGTGCTCGGTTGTATTCCACTTCTTGTCTCAACTTTTGCGGCAAATGTAACTGTCGGAACAGGTTCGCTTGAATTTGGTCAGGGTTCACAACAAGCAACGGCCTGCGATAGCACCGTCTATGTTGCGATGGGTGAAGAGTGGCATGCAAGTCCAACGGCGCAAGATTCATCGAACGGATTCTTCCGGGTGCGCGCAGTAACAGTTTCTAATCTTGATCTCACAACCTGTGCCGGAAAGAAATTGCGCGTGCGCTTGATTGATGGCAACAGTGCGGAAATAACATCGGGTCCAACACCTGAGTCGAAAGTCTTGCAAATTACCTTGCCAGACCAGGCACCCACTTCCAACATCAGCGACCCGGTCATGCTCGGCCTTTCATATCTGACTGGCATCGGGACCCCCATTTCAACTCCACTTTTGGCAAATGTCTCTCTCTCGGTAGTGGGTACGGCCGTCTATGACGGAACTACCCTGTCGGCTGCAAATGCCGATGCCACCTTCTACCTCGATCCAACAGCTGCCACAGTCAATATTGACGGCCAAACCGTGCGTAGAACCACGGTAGAAACGGTCAATAACCCCAGGGCTTAGCGGGAAAATGAGCGGGTAACCCTCGCTTTACTTTCCAAAAAGCCCTGATTTCATTACACTCATGGCACTATCAGCTAAAGGAGTTCCAAGTGGAGATTCTCAAGTTTGACTCAGCACCACGCCAAAGCCTTGGAAAGCGCAAGTCAACACCAAAGTCCCTCTTTGCAGTTGTCGGCATGGTTGCGCTCACAGCGCTCGGATCCACACTTGCAGGTCAGATCAACATGAACAGCGGAAACGCAGTTGAATTCGGTCAAGGTGTAAGCGTTACAGCATCATGCGACGTAATAGGTGGTATCACCCTTGCGCCATCTGCAACATTTATCAACGCAGCATCAGGAACCGGAACATTTAACCTAGGTACAATTGCTTTCACCGGCATCGACAGCGCCTGCGCAAACAAGGTTTTTACTCTTAAGGCGTATGACAATACTGCCGGTGCTGCACCACTTACATTGACCACAACCGGTGTAAGCACAACCTGGAACTTTGCAACATTTGCCTTTACAACCCCAGGTGCGAGCACAAAGAGTTCAAATGTCAACGTTGGCAATTACTCTTTAGGTTCAGGGTCTAACGGAACAATTGATGTTGGTTTCCCAGATACCCGCACAGTTTCAGCTACTAACGTCTTTAAGTTCACACTAGAGAGCTCTGCTAGCTAATAATTAATTCCTACTGAGCCAGGTTTATATCTGGCTCAGTAGGAAATTTTTTTCCATATCGACCAAATCCCCAGAAAATCCTGACAAAGGAAGCTACAGATGTCGCGAGTTGTATTTGATAGCGATGATGTAGGCGAGATGTGGGTTGAGGGTTCTTCGAAACACTCCGATTCCCGGACTCTGATCACAATTTCAAATCCACAGGGACAACATTCTGTGGTGGTTACACCCACCCAAATCTTTGAAGCAAAATCTAAAGATTATGTGCAAGCGCCGCCAGAGCGAGTAATTCCTAAGAATCAATACGCCAAGCGACAAGTTGCCACAATTATTTCTTACACTGGCTATGCCGCCATTGCCGTGCTCATGACCTTCGTAGTTTTAAGCACCACCGGAAAAATTCAAGCTCGCGTTGTTCTTACCGGTTCGATGGCACCAACAATTAATGCCGGTGACATTGTTTTTCTTAATCCATCAACGTCCAATATTCCGCAGAAAGATGACATCGTTACTTACACCGGACGTCGCTTTGATGGATCTGCCGTTGGATCCTTTACCCACAGAATCGTTGGGGGAGATGCCGAGACCGGCTTCCTGCTTAAGGGTGACGGCAACGTTAATCCCGATGTACAACGTGTAAAGCCCACGGATATTGTCGGAAAAGTAGTCTTCGTTCTTCCCTATATTGGTCAGTTCTTAACGCCAACCAAGCTATTCACCTTGATTCCTTTCGTCTTTATTCTCTGGCTGATGGTCGACAGATTCAAGAATGATTAGCTTTAAGAAAATACTTGCCCTCTCGGCCGTCGTTCTGCTCGCACTTCTTCCAACCTATTCTGCCGTTGCCGACGTTCCTTACCTGAAATGGGAGCGCGGGCAGGTGCAGCAGGTAGTACTCGGTGGAATCGCAGCTGAGAACAATTGGAAGATTCAACTGCAGGGCAATGGCATTGAGCCACTTGACTTTAAGGTGAGCGAGCAAGCACAGGGCGGATATGTTGTCTACTCACTCTTCATCCCGATTGAAACCCCACGAGGTCCTTATCTGGTGGCGGCGATTAAGCCAGGCGGTTCAATCAAGATTGTGGCAACAATCCTTTTACTTGGCACGGATGTCTATAAAGTAACTGCGGTGCCACGAGATCTCTCATTCATCGTGGGAATTTTGGTCTTTTTCACGGCGGTAGCATCGACGATTAGAGCGAAGAAGTACTCGCAGATGTCATTTAGGTCTACCCAACCTATTCCTAAACAAACCCTTCACTTCCAGCAGAAGAAGGCAAAGCAGCCACTTCTCTGGAGAATCCGAAATATTGCATATACAACTCGCATTAAAGCTATTGCTGGATTTGAAACTTCACTCTTTAAATTCTTGCTTATTCGCGAAGGTGAGTTAATTCACCGCGCCAATAAACAGGTCTATGCCTACCTGCCGATTGTTGGATTTATCGGCGGCTTAGTCGCAGCAAATGAAACTGAGAAGGCTGGCGGTATCGCCCAAGCAAGCCTTGCTGTCTTTATTGCGATGGCAATTATTACTATCGTTGATGCGTATTCTGGAGTTTTAGCAACTCTTGGTTTCTGGTTTGCCCAACTTGCCTTCGGAAACGTCACAAGCTTTCGTGACATCTTGCTTATGTTTGCAGTGGGAATCGGCTGGCTTGGCCCAATCTTTGGCTTTGCAATCTTTCAGAGCACCGTCAGTCGTGACTTCTCGCGCCAGAATTCAGATGCAGCATCTCCAATCGGTTCTATCGCAGTACTTGTGGCTGGACCAATTTTCGGTGCCAGCATCTTTTACTTCGGCCATAAACTGATTAATAGCATTTTGATTGCCATCGATGCCCAACGTGAAGTTTCGCTATTGGCACTCGGCATCATCGCTGCAGCGCTTCTCATTCGCGGTCTTGCCGACGGTCTCATTGATAATAAGAAGGCTGATAAGACCGAAGAAGATTCGGTACAACTCGAGTCAATTACTATCGCTCGCGTGAGCTCGCCTCTCACGTTCTTCGGCATGGCACTCGGTATTTTTGGTTTTACCTTCCTCTGGACTACAGATGCACAATCTTCAGCAATCATCGCGGCGCTTTTCTCGGCACCTTTTGCCCTCTTACTGATTCGATTCAATAAATTGGTAATCCCGGGTATTGGCCGCATTCCACGTAATGTGCTCCTTGAATCAGCAGTTGTCACCGGTATTGCCTTCTATCTCTTCCGGGATATTAGCAGTAAGCCGATGTTGATCGATGTTATGTCCCGAAAGTTCCTCATTTTGGCCGGTTGCCCGGCAATCGCCCACGCGATTTATAGCCTCGTTTGCGATTCCTCCAACCGAGTTGAGAGAATAAAGGCATGAAGAAGTTCTTCACGATTCTCCTCGTGTTCTCGCTGCTGCAGGTGGGCTTTGCTTACGCTGCAGATACGACTACAGCTACTCTCGAAAATCGTGATTACATCTTCGGACTTTCAAAGCAGAGTGAAGTTAATCTGAATCAAGTTCTCTTCTTGCTCGCTGGAAAAGATGGCGAGCCAGGTGCTGCCGGTCGCGATGGTATTGATGGAATTAATGGCCTCGATGGAATTAATGGAAAAGATGGAATTAACGGAATCAATGGCATCAATGGCATCGATGGCATCAACGGAAAAGATGGACGTGACGGTCGCGATGGTCGTGACGGTCGCGATGGAACCAATGGAACAAATGGCACCAACGGAACCAATGGTCGCAACGGCACCAACGGAACTGGTGGCGGAGGCGCACCGTTCTGGGCAGATTATCGAAATGGGCGCGAACCACTCGCGGGCTGTACTGAGAGCGCAACGGTAACGATGCGACCAGCATTTAATGGCGTGGACTTTACCTTCAAGAGAATTGAATTGAGTGAAGTTAACGATGATTGCTCTGTCGGGGCTAAACATCTCGTTCTGTATTTCAGCATTGGTGAAGGTCGATTTACTAATGGCACCACGAGCCTGGTCCGTCCAACGGCAAGCACTTACACCGCAACCGGTCAGGTCATCTCCTGTGACTATTTAATCTCTGCCTTGAATCCGCAACCCGATACACCGGGAAGAATTAAATTTACGACCTCTGAAGGTTCAAGAAAATGTACGAACCCGGATATTGCCAATAGTGCATTTGAAATGACTGACATTTATACCGCTGACACCACAAATGTACTGGGGCTTGAAATCTATGAGCCGTAAATCAAAGAGCGAAGTGGCTCCAACATCTGATTCAGAAGCAGTGTCTCCCATCTCTCCAGATCAACCACTAGTTATCGATCTTCCCGACGGACAAAAATTAGTTGTTGGAAATATGGTTGCCGGAAGTGTCATTGAAGTTGCTACCTGGCGTGGCACCGGACGTCCTGATTCACGTACCAGCCGATTAATGCTTGGTATGTCACCGGGTTCAATTACTCCTACTGTCGTAAAGACTGACGATGGAGCAACTGAGCCACTAACTCCAAAAAATCGATTAGCTGCATTTCTTAACGCGCTTCAAAATTTCCCAAAGAACCTATTTATCAAGAATCAAAACAGTGGCAGCGCACCTGTTGCTGCGCCCGAAAAAGCGGGAGCATCAGTTAGTTTGTCGCTGAAGAGCGATGAACCAAAGTCAAAGCGTGCTCATTTCCTTGATTTCCTCATTCGTTCTTCACATGAGCAGGCAAAGGAAACGCAAAGCAAGGAAGAAAAAGTACAAGAGCAGGTTGAGATCGACCAATGGCTTGAATCAATTAGGGCAAAGTCTGCTGCGTCGAACAAGAGCAGCACGGCACAAGCGAAGAAGCGGACCGCATCAGCAACAAAAACGAAGAAAGTAACCGCCACCTCTCGTACCGCAAAGGGCAAGTGAGGTACCCTTCAATGATGAAAAATCGAAGAGTGCGCGGCCTGGCAATAGTTCTGGTCGTCCTTCTCATTGGATACCTTGGTGGGTTGCGAATTGCTCATCCACAAGAAGGCCTCGGCACATCACTCGGATCAGCCAAAACTTCGCTCGTTATTTATCGCGCAGGAGACTCGCTAGATTTTGAAAACAAAATTATTTTTAAATCAAATACCGGTAACACTGCGCTAGGAATGGTTGCTGGTACTAACGGCAAGAGCGCCTACGTAAACGTTGATACTCGTTTTGAGCAAGTGGAACAGAAGCAGGTAAAAGGCAAGTTGCTTTCAGTGCTTCCATTTGTGGGTGTGCTAGCCGGCCTAGTCGGCCTGTAATTCGTAAGCTGTTAGACGTTAACCGCGGGGCATAAAGGTCAGTTGCATCAAAACCGATTTATTGGCAACCAATGTAGAACTTTGGATATCAAATCTGGTCTCTTGGAAATAGAGCAGCTGATCTCGCTGTAAATCAAGGCTGAATTTCAGAGCCAATAGATAACCGTTGGTCTCATCTTGAATCTCTGGCGCCCCACCAATAATTCGAGCAAAGACGACCTTCGAGCTCAAGGCGAAGTTCTTCTTGTTAAGAAAGTTCACGATATCTGCCTGTACGCGGTCCGGCTCATACTTGTCGTAGGTCAGCGTAAGCGCCTCGGTATAAATCTTTGTGGTGCCTTCAACGTTCTTAAGATCTGGCACAAACGAAATTGTCGCCAAGAAGATAATCATCAAAGCTAAGAATGAGTCGGCGAAGAGCCAACCTGCTTGCTCGGTCGCATCTTCCTCGTGTACAGCAGCCCGGCGGTTACGAACCCTCACGGAACTTCCATTTCTTCTTCGGTGCTGGTTCTGAAGGGTAGGTGTCACTAAACTTGAAATTATCGATATCGAACTTCGCTGGTTCGTATTTGCGCGGTTCATTATCTTCGAAATTGAAGAAAGAAGCCTCGGTTACCTTTTTGCCTTTCTTGGCGGCAATATCTTTAGCGCTCTTTTCCAGAGCCTTAGTTGCCGAAATCAAGTTCTTTGAAGTACCTGCCAATGACTTTGATGATGACTCAAGGGCAGCAGTTGAAGCTCGCAAGCGGGCCACTGAAGCAGCAACACTGGCGTTAACGACCGAGGCGTTTGGCTTCTGCTTGTCATAAAGATAGAGCCCGATTTCAAGTGCGATATTTGTTCGCTCACGCTCGGCAAATGCCTCACCGCCCGAAGCTTGCTTTCCAGCCCTGGCACCGAGGATGGAAACTACAAGAGTCAGGACGATAACGATAGAAATGAGAATCGCATCGAGTTCTGCAACGTGCGAGATTCGATACTCGCTTGGAAGAATGTCATAACCGTTCTGCCAGAAATCAAGGAAGTTAGCAACACCTGTTGTATTTGACTGGATGTACTCCTGGAAACCCTTAGTCGCTTCTCCCACCGCGATCCAGGTAAGTGCTACCGGTGCGAAGACGAGCACGTTTCGCAAGACAGTCAGTAATCGCACCCAGCCTGCCAACTTAGACCCGTTAGCAAGCATCGGGATCGGCAGATAATCAACGGGGTCAAATGTTGCCCAGACATGCAGATTCTTATTTTCTCGAAGCGCAGCAATCAGGCCACTGATATATCCGTCTTCGATCTGGCCATATTTATTGCCCCATGCCTCGACCGAATCAGCAAGTACGAGATTGGGCTGGTTTTTAGGTTCGCGCGCCATAATGCCGAGAAGCATACTCGAGCCCTAGCGACTGGGGAAGTTACACTCGATGTATGGAATATGAAGAAGTCGACCCGGGAGTGGACTCGGAAATCGATGATGAAGAGATTTGGTATACCGATGACCCTGTCGCTGACCCAAAGATCGATTGGTTCTACAAACTCAGGAGCTTTGCCCCGATAGCAGTTGTCTTGTTGGTTACGACGATTTATTTGCCGAGTACGGTGGGTGGAAAGATTTCGTTGAATTCAAATGCTTCTAGTATTGAATTTGGCCAAGGAAGTGCACTTACTGCCACGTGCGCAAAAGATCAATCGATAGCGATTACTCCATCAGCTAATTTTGTTGGAACAGTTGGTGGTGTTGAGAGATTTTCTCTCAAAGGATTGAGAGTGACCGATATTCCGCAGGAGTGCAGGGAAGTCACCCTAGATTTTGGAATTTACAACACAACACTAGGAGTGGCACCTTACTATTTCATGCACCCTTCCTATTCAAGAATTGGTGTTTATCACGATTCAGGAACCTATTACACAACCTTAGAGTGTGGAGTTTCGATAGAGACTGACTCCCCATCAGGATTTTCTTTGAATTTTGCAGAACCTGTAAACGTGAGTAGAGACGAACTGTTCTTAACTTTAGAATCTCGAGATAAGTTCGGCACTTATCTGAATAATCAAAGTGAAGTAGTCAGATTTGACTCTGGAGATTGTGCGTCATATGCAGGGATTAGTACAACCTTGATTAATTTAGGCAGCACTGGCGCATCAAGTAACGGCGCCATCCAGGGAGCTCTAGGAATCGTTGCGAATGGAATGAAAAGTAATTTTGTATTTGATGCTGTCGCATCAAAAAAGATTCCTTTCACTAGAGCTGTATCTGCAGACTTTACTCTTGCAGCGTGGATAAAAATTTCAAGTTATCCAAATGCTGGCAAACCCACTACAGGGCTCGGTTCTTGGCTAGGGGGCTATCAGATAATCGGGGGCGATGTAGGGGACATTAAGAATGATTTTGGCTTTGCCATACTTAATGGATACTTAGGGTTTGGTACTGGTGGAACCAAGGACTACACAGTATGGTCAGATAGCCAGATATCGTTAAATGATTGGCACTATGTGGCAGCAACGCGTCAAAAATCTGATAACAAAGTGGAATTGTACGTAGATGGCGTATTGGTTGGGTCCGGAACGACATTAAGTGCCAACCGGGACTTAAATGCATCTGCTACCAATGTGATTGGTGCAGATCCGGTTAATGCTGGTCCAACATTTAGCGGAACAATTGGCGTTGTGCAGCAGTATTCGAGAATTCTGCCAGCCAATGAACAGCTCAATAACTATACATATTTGAATAAGCGCTATCTGACCTCAACTGCCTATTCTTGCTCAAATTATGGAAACTCTTGCTCCATAGGAGATCCGGGCCCTGGTGGGGGGACAGTCTTCTATTACAAGGCAGACGGATTTAGTTGCGGCTCTGATTTCAATGCAACAGGAGGCCCCAACGGAAGCCAATGTCACTATCTTGAGTACTCTGCCAGCAATTGGGCCGGAGCCGGTACCGTAAACCGAGCTATGTACTGGTCTCATGTAAACCCAGCCATCTATAATTTTGCAAGTGACACAGGGATGCGTTCAGGTTGGTTAAGTTCGGTAATCGGTGAGGGCTTACAAAGAACGAAAATACACTCATCAGTCACAGGGATTTGTTCACAACCCTTAACAATCCCTGATCCAGTAACTACAAGTACAGCGTGCAAAAATGCTGGTGCAGCAGCTTTAGCATATCGAGGCGGTGGCAAGTCAGATTGGTATCTTCCAAACATGTCTGAGCTAAATCAGTTGTGTAAATACATCAATGCGAAACCATGGACTAATGACTCCACGGCTTGCGTAGCCGCGGTACCGATAGATTCTTCCTTCACATCGACCTTGTGGAGCTCTAATGCACAGAGCAACACGCAAATTTATGCGTATCAATTTAATGCTATAAGCACGGGAGCGGGTAGCAGGCAATCTTTGCTTGGGGTCCGCCCAATCCGTGCCTTTTAACCCCATACTGATATGCATTTGGATGGAAATCCAGTAAGACTTATGGCAGAATATTGAAAGGCAACGGCTATCTGGAGGTTAGTTCGGTGGGTGACTTTTACCACGATGACCCAGTTGATGAATCAGGGCCCCGGAACTTTTACAATTTCTTTTGCGAATCCAGAGGCAGATGCCTCAACTGTGTATCGAGTGACTATTCAGAGTGGTCTACACACAAACCCACCACTTTGTTCCAAGGGTGGTGACTGTGCGATAGGCGACACAGGTCCAGGTGGAGGAATCGTCTTTTATTATAGCGCCTCTAGATTTACCGCAACGGGATCAGCTTGCAACACAAATTGTCACTATTTGGAATTCGCGCCAAAAGGCTGGGCAAGTCTTGCTGATTGGCCAAATAACATCGGCTCAGGCGGCAACAGTATGGGTGCGCGAGCTAGCGTAAACGAAGATCCGATGCTAGTTTGGTCAGATGGCGCGTTTGCAAGCGCTAACCCCGGCTCAATAGCAGTCGGACAAAATATCGGCACTGGTTATCAAAATACTCAACAAATCTTGACTAACACTGTCACTTCCGGTAAATCTCCACGATTCTCATTTTTAGCAGCCCTGAATTATGCAGGTGCGGCGGGAAGTTCAACCACTGGACAGTGGTTCTTGCCTTCAATTAAGGAGCTAAATGAGCTGTGTAAATATGCGAGAGGCCAAATTGGGGCATTAGGGGATACATCGGTTCAGTGCACTCACATCGGAACCACTCTAAATTCGAGTCTTGGATTTAGTACAGAAGACAAGATATATCTCTCGTCTTCATATGGCATAGCCCCAAATCAATTCATTGCCGGATACAAAATAGGATATCCATCAAATCCGGCACTTTCAGATTACTATTCGACTTGGGGCGGCAGAGTCCGTCCGGTCCGGGTTTTTTAATAAGATATTTTCAACCAAATTGGTTCCTCCCAGTCAGGCAACACTTTGGACATAAGTGAAATTAATGAAAAGCGTTACGAAATTGCTGCCGGGCAAGTGTCACTGGTCATGCTTGTCGGTCTATTTTCTAACATCGGTATTTTTGCAATAACAGCCTTTGCCGATCTTTCCTCAGGAGCTCAAACTGATTGCAAGGTCATTGTTGGAGATTATTACTATGCCTCCACTGAATCGAATGCTTCTAAGGAATGTTGACGACGATGAGTGGTTCAAGTACAGGAAATGTGGCTTTCACAAAGGCTGGCGGGGGAACAAGCTACGTGTTGGCCATTCGCGCCTTCTAGCCCCGCACTCCCATGCCACCCCCGCCAGAAGCTATAGAAATTAACCTATCCACCCTTGAACGTTCCCACCTAGGAAAGTAGCCTGCCGACTATGACAACTGTATTACTGACCGGTGCCAGTGGATATATTGGCAAACACATCGCCCTACAACTACTCAACAATGGATACACAGTGCGTGCTTCGGTGCGCAAGCTCAGTAAAGGTGATGAGGTACGTAGTGCAGTTGCCCCACACATTTCACCTGGAGTCGATCTTGCTAGCAAGCTTTCATTTGTAGAACTGGATCTGGAAAAAGATGCTGGGTGGAGCCAAGCGTTAGTTGGCATTGATGTGCTGATGCACACCGCCTCACCCTTCCCACTTGGGTCACCAAAGGATGAGAATGAACTTATTCGCCCAGCAGTTGATGGAACCTTGCGCGCACTTCGCGCCGCACAAGCTGGCGGCATTACCCGAGTGATTCTCACATCTTCGATGGCGGCAATTTATGCTCGTGACTTACCGGCAGGTGCTAACGCCTATGACGAGAGCATGTGGACTGATGTGAATCATCCGGCCGGCAAAGATGCCTATATCCGCTCCAAGACTTTAGCCGAACAAGCTGCCTGGGATTTCATTAAGAACCAAGCGCCTGAAATTGAGCTCACAGTTATTAACCCGGCACTCGTATTAGGTGCCCCGTTAGATAACAACTTTGGGTCTTCTATCTCCTTGGTGGAAAGATTGCTCTTAGGTAAAGACCCTATGGTTCCTGATTTGCGGATGCCGATGGTTGATGTCAAAGATGTAGCGCGCATGCACGTGCATTCAATCAAAGTGACAGCAACGAGTGGACAGCGAATCTTGGCCGTTTCTGAGACTAAATCATTTATGGAGATTGCGAAACTTCTCAAATCAAAGTACCCACAGAGTAAGGTCAAGACCGCACTTGCACCTAATCTGCTTATTAGGTTTCTCTCGCTCTTTGACCCAGCGATCAAATCAGTTGTTGCCATGCTAGGAAAACCACTTCTTATCAGCCATGCTAAAGCGGAAAGATTGCTGGGAGTCAGTTTCATTCCTGCTCAGGTAAGCATTCTCGAATCGGCTGATTATTTATATAAAAATGGGCTAGTTAAGGGTTAGCGTTAATGCCTCCAATCTGGAGGCAAAACTGGGATTTAATCTCTACGCTATGCCTATGACGCTGCTGCATGTACTCGATCTGCTTGCGACCTTTGCCTTTGCACTCGTCGGCGCACGAGTAGCTGCTGATAAGGGACTCGACTACGGTGGGATTGCATTTGTTGCAGGAATCGCATCCGTGACAGGTGGAACTCTCCGAAATGTCTTTCTTGGCATCACTCCTATCTGGATCACAGATGGTTGGATTGTGATCAGCGTTATCTCTGCAGTTGTTTTAACTCTTGTCTTCCGGCGCGTGACGCATATAGGCAAAACCTTGCTCATCATGGACACATTTGGTCTTGCGGTAGCGACCATGTCGGGGACTCAATTGGCGATGCAAGAAAACTTAGCGTGGTTTGCCGCGATTCTTCTCGGAGTGATAACCGCAGTCACCGGTGGGCTCTTACGTGACATTCTCTGCCAACTAGAGCCAGTCTTACTTCATCGAGAAACTGTTGGAACATCGGCCCTGATGGGAGCAATTACATTTGTAGCTCTGAATCAGATAAATATGGCGGACAACATTTCTGCAATTATCGGTGGAGCTGTTGTAATTCTGACGCGCATAATTTCAATCCGATTCGACCTACACCTGCCTAAGTTCACCCGCTAGCTTAGTAAGCAACACCAGAGGCGACCATGACATTGCCCCAGGCTAGGTAATCTCCAGTGCGGATCACTCCCACTGCGCCGTAAGCAAGAACTTTAAAGTCAGCATGGGGCAGTGGAATGCATTCAGCCTTTGTCATAATTGCAGACAGTTCTTTCGCGCGCTCATCGGCACTTGGTTGAATCTCTTTAGCAAACCAGAACTGCTCGATTGGAAGTTCAAGTGTGAGTATCTTCAAGACATCAGTGACTTTTGGCAGGTTTGGTCCCATGGAGAGATCGATGCAAGGAACGCCAGCCGGAATTGGGAAGCCAGCATCTGAAATAACAATGCGATCAAAGTGGCCAGTACGGGCAACCATCGCTGAGATGTCGCGGTTAATAATTCCGGTGTATTTCATTTCTACTCCCTATTTTCAGATATAAAGTTCTGGACTTCACTTGGTGTTGGTGATGCCATCGCCGCACCTTTGCGAGTTACTTTAAGAGTTGCAGCATAAACGCCAAACCGCGTTGCGGTAAAGATGTCATCACCGGCTGCAAGCCGGGTTGCGAGGTTGGCACACATAGTGTCACCGGCGCCGATGGTGTCGATAGCGGTAACTTTTGGTGCAGAAATTGTCTCTGATCTTTGACCATCAGTGACATAAGCACCCTTTGGTCCAAGCGTGATAACCACCTTCTTGCAGCCAAGCAGCTGTGAAAGTGCCTGCGCCTGCTTTTCGACGTTGCCTTCAATGCCAGTTAACTCTGCTGCTTCGCCTTCATTGGGAACGACAACATCTACCAGTCCTTCCCAGCCATTAAGTGGCGCAACTGGGGCAGGGGTAAGTACCACCATGACGTTATTTTCTCTCGCTAACTTCGCCGCAGCGAAATTGCCATCTGCCGGAAGTTCTAGCTGAAGAAGCAGAACATCTGAATCAATAATGGTTTGACGGTGGCGGCTAATGTAATCGGCTGTTCCCAAATCATTTGATTGCGGAATGATAATGATTGAGTTATCGCCATCGCCGGTAACTACGGGAAGTCCAACGCCAGTACCAAGTTCTTCACTACGTTCAATATCAGTTGCTGTGACACCCTCTGCCACAAATGCCTTCATGAAATCATCACCAAAGCTATCGGTGCCGAGGTTTCCAAGCATCGCGCTGTTGGCTCCAGCACGGCCGGCAGCTATCGCTTGATTGAAACCTTTGCCACCGAGCGCGATTGCAAAACTGTCACCGCGTAGAGTTTCTCCACTCTTAGGTCGCCTCGGTGTGTAAGCCACCAGATCCATCATGAAGCTGCCAAGAGTTACAACGCGGGGATTTTTTAAATTATCTGACATCACTTATTTGTAACCTGACCGAGGGTGCCAGCCGGATGAAACTTTCCAAACTTCTCTGATGTGAATCCACGGTATGCCATCAGTGCCGATGCAAGTGCGTCACCGGCGGCAATTGTGAGTGTGGTTGACGTTGTTGGTGCAAGGTTTAATGGGTCAGCTTCACGCTCGAAAGCGAGAGTAATCGTCGCATCAGCAGTCTTAGCTAAAGAAGAACTAGAGTTCTTGGTAATTGCGATTACCTTGTTGTTCCAACTTTTTGCCATCTTTGCGATTGCCACGACTTCGGCAGTTTCACCTGAATTTGAAATTACGATTAGAACATCTGCGGTATTGAGAGAGCCAGAGTCACCATGGAGAGCGTCGGCTGCATGAAGGAAGAATGATGGGGTTCCAGTACTAGAAAGCGTTGCCGCAATCTTTGCTCCAACAAGGCCTGATTTTCCAAGTCCAGAAATTACAACAGTGCCTTTGCACTCAATAACTATCTCTAGCGCCGGCTTTAAGTTTGCTTCAAAAGTTTGCGCAAAGGAATTGAGTGCAGCAGCTTCGGTTTGAAGAGCAGCTCCTGCAGCGGCAAGAGCCTTCGTTAAATCAGACATATTTCACTCCATTAATTCCTGGCGATTTTCTTCTTGTCATGCCGGTGGAGGTTAATCCTAAACAAAGAGTTGTGGGCTGTGTAGGATTCGAACCTACGACCCAGCGATTAAGAGTCGCTTGCTCTACCAACTGAGCTAACAGCCCATTTAAACGCCGAAACGCTTAAATGCAGGGCAGACAATACCAGCGCTGAGGACCTTGACTAACCACCGACCCCGATGCGAAGTTAGCTAGCTGCCGCCCGCAGTTCCGGCGCTATTCGGCCAATTAGTGGGTGGCGTTATACCGTTCATAAGACAATTGAATTTCCGCTTCGGCGGCATCGTGGCCAACCCAATCTCCGCCATGTACTTCCTTGCCTGGCTCTAGCGTTTTGTAGACTTCAAAGAAGTGCTTAATTTCATCGAGTTCGTAGTAAGGCACATCAGCTAAATCATTGAGGCTGTTCTTGCGAATATCGCCGGCGGCAACACAGAGCAACTTGTCGTCGCCACCTTTTTCATCAGTCATTCGGAACATTCCGATAACGCGACAGGAAACTACGCAACCAGGAAAAGTTGGTTCATCGAGCATGATTAGTGCATCAAGTGGATCGCCGTCATTTGAAAGAGTGTTCTTTACGAATCCATAGTCGTGCGGGAAACGAGTTGCGGTAAAGAGCATGCGATCGAGGCGGACTTCGCCAGTCTCATGATTGATTTCGTACTTATTGCGCGAGCCTGCAGGAATTTCTACAACAACATCGAAGACCATAAGAACCGACTCTCTGTGATTGGTAAGTACTCAATAAGTATGTAGGAAAACTTGGGGTGAACGACGGGGCTCGAACCCGCGACATCTCGGACCACAACCGAGTGCTCTACCAGCTGAGCTACGCCCACCATGTGCTGTGCAGGGGCTACTTTACCTGCCCGGACTCGCTTTGGATAAATACGCTCTGGCGGTAGTAAGCCAATTCGGCAATTGAGTCGCGGATATCGCCTAATGCGCGGTGATTGCCGGTCTTTGCTGGGGCCGCAAAGTAGATTTTTGGATACCAGCGGCGGGCAAGTTCCTTAATCGATGAGACATCCACGGTGCGATAGTGCAGATACTCGTTCAGGGCGAGCATGTCGCGTGCGATGAAACTGCGATCGACTGAGACCGAGTTTCCAGCCAGCGGTGATTTTCCTGGTTCGCATCCGGCTGCTTGCAGATAAGTAAGTATCTGCTCTTGGGCTTGCTCGAGTGAAATGCCATCGGGAATTTGAGTGATCAGCCCGGAGCTGGTGTGCATCTGACGTACAAAATCGCCCATGGCATCGAGTTGTGCCTGCGTTGCTTTGATGACCACATCAATACCGTCGCCGATGATGTTTAGCTCGGAGTCGGTGACAAGCACGGCAATCTCGACCAGCGCATCTGTGGCCAGGTCAAGCCCGGTCATTTCGCAATCAATCCAGATCAGGTGGGGGAGCTCGGTAGCCATGGGCGCAAGAGTAAGGGTTAGGCGCAGTCGGGTGATAATTCAGGGTCCGTTCACCTGCTGTTAACCATTAATCCTTGTTTACTACACAGCCTCGTTACAGGATTCCCCCATGTCAATTGATGCTCCTGCGAAGGTAATCCCGGAGGCGCGCACGATTACCACCAAGCCTCGTAAGTCCGATCAATTATTTCGCATGATTGTCACATTGGGTGGGATGACTTCCCTTGTAATTTTGGGTCTTATTGCACTCTTTTTGTCGCTAAAGGGAGTGAACGTACTCGCAGAAGAAAAGTTTAGCTTCATCACTGGTTCTAACTGGGCGGCGATAACTGATGAGACAGGTAACATCGTTGAATCCGATTTTGGAATTGGTCCAATGCTGGTTGGAACAATGCTTTGTGCCCTCATTGCGGTTCTAGTTGGAGTTCCCATCTCCGTCTTGACCGCGCTGTATTTAACATTCTACGCAAATGGCCGGGTCAAGAAATTTCTTATTTCAATCATTGACTTAATGGCAGCTTTTCCATCTCTTTTATTTGGCTTTTGGGGATTTATAGTTTTCATGTCTTCAGCTGAATACTGGGCGAAGTTACTCAATAAGTATTTGGGATTTATTCCAATTTTTGATGTACCAGTTCCTGTTTTCGCACGATCACCATTTATTGCCGGTTTGGTCTTGGCGATCATGATCATCCCTATCGTCACTGCGATATCAAGAGAAGTTTTTGACCAAACGCCTTTGGACCGTATTCAAGCGGCTTATGCTCTAGGGGCCACGAAACTAGCGATGATTAAGGCTGTAGTAATTCCTTACGGCCGCGGCGGAATTATTGGCGGCGCCATGTTAGGACTTGGTCGTGCCATGGGTGAAACAGTTGCGGTCTACACGGTTTTAAATATCGTCTATCAAGTGAATTGGCAGGTGCTTTTTGGAGCTGGTGGAAACGTGGCATCTCTGATTCTACTTAAGTTCGGCGAGGCAGGACCTTATGAGGTCGATGCTTTGATGGCCGCTGGTTTAGTTCTCTTCTTATTGACGCTACTGGTCAATGCAACTGCAGATTACATTATTAACCGTTTTGGAGGCAAAGGTAAATGACAAAAGTAATTCCTTCGCCCGGGAAGCCTTGGCAGCCAACTGTAAAAAATCGTCTAGAAACTTTAGCGATTGTAGTAGCAGCCTTTTTCTCGGCAGTGCTTTGTGTCGAATTCACTGGGCTAAATGGCAAGCTAGGTTTTTTTGTTGCATTATTTATTTCGCTAGGAGTTTTGAATTTCGCGTTTCAGTACAAGCAACGAGGAGTTGCCGCTGCTAAGGACTCCTTACTACAAGTCATTACCGTGTTGGCTCTTGCGTTGACTTTAATTCCGATTGTCAGCATCGTCTCAACAGTTTTTATCAAAGGGTATAAAGGCTTGCACTGGGGCATTCTGACCAAGGACATGGCACTGGCCTCTGTTAATGACCCAATTGTTAATGGTGGATTGCTTCATGCCCTGGTGGGTACAACCTTGATGGTCGGGGGCGCCCTCATTATTAGTTTTCCGCTCGGTTTGCTCACTGCGCTTTATCTCACCGAGATTCGAGGTTCCCTGACTCGACCAATTAAGTTCTTGGTGCAAGCAATGTCAGGAGTTCCATCGATTGTTGCAGGTCTTTTTATTCTCTCGAGCCTCGTGTATCCGGTAACTAAAGAGCTATCAGGTATTATGGGCTCGCTGGCGCTGACAATCTTGATGATTCCTACAATTGCAAGGACAGCCGAAGAAATGTTGCGGCTTATTCCGAATGAGTTACGGGAAGCTGGAGTTGCTTTAGGTGGCACCCAGTGGCGCACAGTTGCTGGTGTTGTCGTGCCAGCGGCTCGCAGCGGCTTAGTTACTGCGATCATTCTTGGAGTGGCTCGAGTTATTGGTGAGACTGCTCCCATTCTTCTGGTTTCAGGCGGTGGCGATTCCTTGAATCTCAACCCAACTGAGGGTGCGATGGGATCTCTTCCGTTCTACATTTGGAAAGCATTTCTTACAAGTGGCACTCCGGAGTCTCTCGCGCGCGCATGGGCGGGCATGTTAGTGCTCTTAAGTTTTATCTTTATCCTATTTGGGTTAGCTCGCTACTTAAGTGGAAGAAAGGTTGGTTAGTGCTATGACTGATACCACTAACTTTAATAACAACGAGAAAGATGAGAGACAAATGACTGATTCACAGACCAAGCCGACTTCACTATCCAGTGTTGCCTCAGCTCGCGCGATGTCGCAGCCAGGCACGGAACTTTTGGGTACCGGGTTAGAGACTCGCGGGGTTCATGCCTGGTTCGGAAGTAAGCATGTACTTTCAGATGTCTCACTCGATTTCGCTGCAGGAACTGTTACTGCACTGATTGGTCCTTCAGGATGCGGTAAGTCAACTTTTATTCGCACGCTAAACCGCATGCACGAATTCATTCCCACCGCTGCAATGGCTGGTGAGGTCCTGCTAGACGGAAAAGATATTTATGCACCTGGTACTGATGTGACCAAGATTCGACTTCGTGTTGGTATGGTCTTTCAAAAGCCGAACCCATTCCCATCAATGACTATTGGTGAAAATGTTCTCTCCGGACTTAAATTGGCTCAAATTAAGAGAGGGAAAACTGACGATCTCCTTGAATCATGCCTTACTCGCGCTGGCCTCTGGAGTGAGGTTAAAGACCGCCTGGGCGAACATGGAGGTGCGCTCTCGGGAGGGCAACAGCAACGTCTGTGTATTGCTCGCTCACTTGCCGTTGAACCGCAGGTACTTCTCATGGATGAACCATGCTCTGCGCTAGATCCCGGATCCACATTTAGAATTGAACAGACCATTGCAGATCTTGCGAAGTCGATGACTATTGTCATTGTGACTCACAATATGCAGCAAGCTGCTCGCGTCTCCGACTACACCGCCTTCTTTCTCTCCGATGGCGGCCCAGGCGAAATGATTGAGGCAGCTCCAACGAGCCAAATCTTCTCTTCTCCGCAAGATAAGCGCACTGAGGATTACGTCACCGGCCGATTCGGCTAAATCTATTTGTTCACCTTCTGGAACCTAAACGTTTACCTTCTGGTGGCTCCCTCTTAACACCTGCTGACTATTTTGGCTGAAGTAAGACGTTCTTACATCCGTTCTACGAAGGGTAAATAATGAAGTTTTCAACGAAGGCCAAGGCACTGCTCATCGCGGGCTTTATCGCAGTTGGCACAGCAAATCCAGCACAAGCGGTTGATTTAGCCGGTTCTGGAGCATCATTTGTCGATCCACTGCTTCAAGAGTGTAAGGCGGGATTCAACAAGGCAACCCAGCACTCTTATGTTTATACATCAACTGGTTCAAGCACAGGCGTTAAGAACGCAGATGCGAAAATTGGCGATTTCTGGTTTTCGGATGTAGCCCACACTGCAGCAACTAAGCGTTCAACAGTTTTCCATGCGCCAATCGTGGCAGCTCCAATTGCAGTTCTCGTCAACCTTCCTGGGAAGAAGAATCTTTATCTTTCATCAACAACAGTTGCAAAGATCTTCTCTGGTGACATCAGAATGTGGAACGATCCAGCAATTCAGGCAGATAACAACCGTAAGATCACGACAGTTAACTATCGCAAGGATGCGAGCGGAAACGTTGCAAAGGATGCAAAGGGAAACCCAATCGTTCTAAGCACCAGAACTCTTCCAGTGAACTACACACTTCCAAACAAGCCAATCACGGTGATCTACCGTTCTGACGGATCAGGAACAACAGGTAACTTCACAGCATGGCTCAATGGTGTTGCTCCAACTGTTTGGACAAATCCAGCAAATAACGCTTTTACAACTGCATTCCCAACCGCCAACATTAACGCCGCAGGTAACATCGGTCGCATTGTCGGGGCGGGACAGTCTCAGGGAGTCGCAGGACTTGCAGCAAAAACCAAGTACTCAATTACATACGCGGAGAAGAACTGGGGAGATACCTTCGGGCTTCGCGCAGCATACGTATCGAATCCTTCCGGAAACTTTACCTACCCAGATTCGGCAGCGACTTCAGCATTCTTGGGTGAGGCTTCACAGGATGCTAACGGAATCGTTTCATACAATTACAAGACAAATGCCGCTGGTGCTTACACACTAGGTATCATCTCTTACATGTTGATCGAATCTGAATATGCAGATAAGACTCGCGGTGCTGCTGTGAAGGAACTTGCACAGTACATCGTTTCTCCTGCATGCTCTGGTGCGAAACCTTCATTAGGTTTTATTGTCGTATCGGGTACATTCCTGGATAAGGCAAATGCTCAAATCGCAAAGATGAATAAGTAACACTTAAAATATAGAGACTGGGTAGTTCGCTTCGGCGAGCTACCCAGTTTTTATGTGCGCCTGGCAGGAATCGAACCTGCGACCTACCGCTTAGAAGGCGGTTGCTCTATCCGACTGAGCTACAGGCGCCTGCAGGGTCGTATGAGGCAATTGTACCCAGTAAGGTTTGCGACTATGGCTGAGTTCATTTACACGATGAAGAAGGCGCGTAAAGCGCATGGTGAAAAGGTAATTCTCGACGACGTTACCTTGATGTTCTTACCTGGCGCAAAGATTGGTGTTGTTGGTCCAAACGGTGCTGGTAAGTCAACGGTTCTGCAGATCATGGCAGGTTTGCAACAACCTTCCAATGGTGAGGCATACCTATCACCTGGTTACACCGTCGGAATTCTGTTGCAGGAGCCACATTTGAATGAAGAGAAGACTGTTCTTGAAAATGTGCAAGAGGGTGTGGCTGAGACCATGGAAATGGTGCGCAGATTTAATGAAGTATCAGAGGAAATGGCCAGCCCTGATGCTGATTACGACAAGTTGTTATTGGAAATGGGCGAACTACAGGAGCAGCTTGATCATCGCAATGCTTGGGAACTTGATTCACAGCTAGAACAGGCCATGGATGCACTGCGTTGTCCGCCACCGGATGCCGATGTCAAAGTTCTTTCCGGTGGTGAAAAGCGTCGCGTTGCTTTATGTAAATTACTTTTGGAAGCACCAGATCTATTGCTTCTTGATGAGCCGACAAACCACCTTGATGCTGAATCGGTCTTATGGCTAGAGCAACACTTAAGTAAGTACCCAGGCACCGTTGTCGCAATCACGCACGATAGATACTTCTTGGACAATGTTGCGCAATGGATCCTTGAACTCGATCGCGGCCGTGCCTATCCGTATGAAGGTAACTACTCGACCTATCTTGAAACCAAATCAGCACGCCTTAAAGTTGAAGGTCAGAAAGATGCCAAGCGCGCTAAGCGCCTTACCGAAGAGCTCGATTGGGTTCGCCAGAATGCAAAGGGGCGCCAGGCAAAGTCGAAGGCTCGTCTTGCACGTTATGAAGAGATGGCGGCTGAGGCAGACAAGATGCGTAAGTTGGACTTTGAAGAGATTCAGATTCCACCTGGGCCGCGCCTTGGAAATATTGTCGTTGAAGTTGAGCACTTGGTAAAAGGTTTTGGCGATCGCGTTCTCATTGATGATCTCTCATTTACCTTGCCACGCAATGGAATCGTGGGAGTAATTGGACCTAACGGTGCCGGAAAGACGACGCTCTTTAAAACCATCTTGGGGCTAGAAGAACCAGATTCAGGATCAGTAAAGATCGGTGAGACGGTAAAGATTTCCTACGTCGATCAGTCACGTGGTGGAATCGATCCGAAGAAATCCCTCTTTGAAGTCGTTTCAGATGGTCTTGATTTCATGAAGGTCGGACAAGTTGAAATGCCATCGCGTGCATATGTTGCAGCATTCGGATTTAAAGGCCCTGACCAGCAAAAGGCTGCCGGAGTTCTATCCGGTGGCGAACGTAACCGCTTAAACCTCGCTCTCACTCTGAAACAAGGCGGAAATCTCTTGCTTCTCGATGAGCCAACAAACGATCTCGATGTGGAAACTCTTGGTTCTCTTGAAAACGCACTCCTTGAATTCCCTGGTTGCGCAGTTGTGATCTCCCACGATCGTTGGTTCTTAGACCGCGTAGCAACCCACATCTTGGCTTACGAGGGCGATTCCAAGTGGTTCTGGTTTGAAGGAAACTTCGAATCTTATGAAGAGAACAAGATTGCGCGTTTGGGCGCTGATGCCGCACGTCCGCATCGCGCAACGTATCGAAAGCTCACTCGCTAATGATTTACACAAATCAACAGTTTGTCCGATGGGATGACTTAGATGCATTTGGGCACGTTAATAACGCGAAGTACCTGACCTACATTCAAGAGGCGCGCTTTCAATGGGCCTATTACCAATATGTAGCGCAAGGTGGAACCCCTGCACTTATCGAGATGGTTGTTGCTCGCAACGAAATTGATTATCTAGTGCCCATCTATGAGGGTGGTCGTTTTTACGATATCAATCTCTGGGTTGAATCAATTGGCACCAGTTCGTTTGTGCTGGCCTACGAAGTTGTAGGTACCGATGGGGTAGTTCACGCAAAGTTAAAGTCGGTGCAAGTAGTCGTTTCGATGGAGACAAAGAAGTCTCGCCCGATTACAGATAAGGAACGTGAGTTCCTAAATAATTACCTCAAGGTTTAGTATGGAACGCGACACCGCTAACTACTACGAGCTCTTCGGCGGCGAAGCCTTCTTCGCCGACCTGGTCTCGCAGTTTTACGCCCATGTTGCGGTAAATCCGATCTTGCGCCCGATGTACCCGGAGACAGATATGAAAGGCGCGGCTCGTAGATTGCAGATGTTCCTTGAACAGTATTGGGGCGGTCCAACGACCTATCAAGAAGAGCGTGGACACCCACGACTGCGAATGCGCCATGCGGGGTTTCATATCAATCAAGAAGCGCGCGATGCCTGGATTGAATGCATGAAGAAAGCAGTCGATGGAACCACGCTGGAGCAGGAAGCTAAAGCTAAATTGTGGAGATATTTAGAAGGAGCAGCAAACCATCTCGTTAATCAGATGGATTAGCCTTTCTTAGATTTATTTCCGACCAGCAGAATCTCGCCATTGCGAACAAACCAGAGCACGCCATTGCTATCGCGTACTTGTGTAATTCGTAGGCCAACTTTTTCTACTCGTCCTTCAATCTCTTGCACGTGGATTTCATCACCAACACCATATTGATCTTCAACGAGCATAAAGATTCCAGAGATTACATCGCGCACCAATGTTTGCGCTCCGAGTCCCAGTGCCACACCGATGACTCCGGCGGAGGCGATGACAGGTCCCAAACTAAATCCGAACTCACCTAAAATCATTCCGGTTGCGATGATCCAAATGGCGGCGTTGAAGGTCGAGCTAAAGACGGTTCCAATCGTGCGGGCGCGTTCTGCCTGGCGTTTAGCGGTGCCCGGCCCTGGCTTCAGGTCGGCGGTGGCAAGGCGCCCAATGGCCCGTGAAATGGCCCGGTGGCCGATTACATGGCCGATAGCGGCGATTACAAAGACGATGACGATACGAAATGGGGCTCCGTTAAACCAATCCCAGATTGCTTGCGCGCGCTCATTCATAGTCCTTAAGGGTAGTGAAATCTTTACTAAAACTTCACCACAAAATGCCCCCGTCCTGGAGACTTTTGGTACAAAATTACCCAATCAGTGCGAGCCACGTGCTGGAACCGAGGTATAGATGAACCGCACGCTAGTTCTCAACGCCACCTACGAACCATTGGGTGTTGTCACTGATCGCCGTGCGCTCATTCTTGTTCTTAATCACCGCGCAACTATGGTTGAAGCTTCCGGAACTGTGCTGCATTTTGCACATGGACAGATTGAACTCCCATCAGTTATCCGCCTCAATAAATTTGTAAAGATTCCTTATCGTCATGCGGTTCCACTTTCTCGCCGTGCGATTTTCGCCCGAGACGGTGGACGTTGTGTCTATTGCACAGCGCCGGCAACTTCTATCGATCACGTCATTCCACGTTCTCGTGGCGGCGGTCACAACTGGGAAAATGTTGTTAGCGCATGTCACAAGTGCAACCATGTCAAAGCAGATAAGCCGCTAAAAGAACTTGGTTGGCGACTTCGCACCTTGCCACGCGAACCAGTGGGAGCTGCCTGGAGAATTTTAGGAACAGGACGTACTGAAAATCGTTGGCTTCCTTATCTTGAGCCATTTGGCGTCGCTGCGGCAACTGCCTAGACTTATCTAATGTTTACTCAACTGTTAATGATTAACCAAGAACCAGGTGCGATGCCCGGTGAAGGACTAACATTTTTTCAAACATTTACTTACTTCATTGCCGCACCGGTGGCGCTATTCGTCGTCATCTCAGTAATTGTCTGGGCGCTCACCGGTGAAAAGAAGAATAAGAGCAAGAGCACTTCTTCGATTACTCATATCGAGTAGTTACTTATGAGCAGCTTGTGCTCTTAAGGCACGAGTCATGGCATCTCGTGATTCCAGAATAGTTCTCCGCAGCGCATGCGATGCATCTTTACCTGTAACATCAAGCCAGTGCTGTGCTTTCTTCACTGTTGATTCACTAATTACCCATGATGGAAAGAGCAGAGTTGCCGTTGTTTCAGCAATTTCAAAGCCTTTGGTCTCCCAGACTTTAAGTAGAACATCAAAGTACTCATCGACAAACTCGCTCAAGATTTGAGTATGAAGCGGGTCGTTAAACCCTCTGCAGGTGTAAGAGTGAATTGTGTTTGATAGGTCATCCGTTGTCACTGCTCTGAAAGCCTCGGCCTTGGCTTTCTTATCTGGAAGTAGCGCATATGACATCGCTCCGTATTGCTTGCCATGGGCAGTTTGATCGCGCTTTAACTCACTTTCAATGTCAGCTGCTGTAAATACTCCGCGCTTAACACCGTTCATGAAGAGGTACCAACGGAGTTCGGCATCGATGGTTAACCCAGCGATAGCACCATTTAGAATTGATGCAATTCGCGCTAATTGCCCAGGGCTGACTGCGGTATTTGCAAAACCTTTTGCAAATTGCAATTGATGATCACTGCCGGGCTTAGCTGCATCGAGGGCGGACTCAATTGCATTGGCGACTTGCACCCGAAGTGCTTCGCGATGAGAAGGATGGGCATAGGCCCAGAGCGCGGTATCTATCTGACCTAAAGTGGCGCTCACAATTGAAATATCTGATTCACTCTTGAGCGCATTCAGTGCAATAGAGATGTAGTCAGAAGCTGATAGTTCGGCATCTCTACATGAATCCCACAGCGATGCCCAAATCAAACCGCGAGCTAATGAATCATCGAGGGCGCCTAAGTGGCTCTTCATGGTGGCGATAGAGCGTTCGTCAAAGCGCAACTTGGCATATGTCTGATCTTTATCGTTAATCAGAACTAAGTCGGCACTCTTTGCGCCAGCGAATGCGGCGACTTCAGTGAGTGCGCCGGCGATATCTAGCTCCACGCTAGTTCGACGAACCAGATTCTGACCTTGGATATCAAAGAGGCCAACATGCAAGCGGTGTGGGCGCAATTCAGTAGAACCGACCGGCATGGTTGGAGCTTCTTGTTTAATGGCAAGTGATTTATAAGTATTGCCATCAAGTGAAATCACTGGGCGCAAGGTGTTAACACCTGCAGTGCGCAGCCATGTAGCTACCCACGGCGTGAGGTCGCGCCCGGAGGCAGCTTCAAGTTGGTCAATCAAATCCTTTAGCGTGGTGTTACCAAATGCATGCTTTGCAAAGTAGAGGCGAAGTCCTTTGATGAAGTTATCGCGGCCCACGTGCGCGACGAGTTGCTGCAAGACAGAGGCGCCCTTTGCGTAAGAGATGCCATCGAAGTTGGTACGAACTGCATCGAGATCTTCCATTTCGGTGGCTATCGGGTGCGTCGTCGAGAGTTGATCAACGCGATATGCCCAATTCTTGCGAAGTGAGTTGAACTCGGTCCAGGCTTCGGTGTACTTCGTGGACTCACTAACGGATTGATACGAAGCCCACTCGGCAAATGATTCATTAAGCCAAAGGTCATTCCACCATTGCATAGTGACTAAATCACCAAACCACATATGGGCCATCTCGTGATGAATTGTTGTTGCCCGGCTGACATAGTTTCGTTCGGTGACCTTAGATCTAAAGATCAAGACATCTTCGTGGAAAGTTACGCAGCCCACGTTCTCCATGGCGCCCCAGTTGTACTCGGCAACTGCAATCTGGTCGTATTTTCCAAACGGGTACGCCAGACCGAAAGTTTTTTCGAAGTAGGCAAAACCCTGCTTGGTGACTTCAAAGATATTTTCGGCATCGACATATTGAAAGAAAGATTTACGGGCATAAATTCCTAGCGGAATCGTCTTCTCGCCCTTGTACTCATCATGAATAGATGCGTAAGCACCAGCAACAATTGCAGTGACGTAGGTAGAAATTACTTGTGAGGTTGCGAATTGAATGAACTTCTTACTCTCGCCAAGCTCTTTAGTGGACTCAATGGCATAGTTAGAAATTACTTCCCAATGTGCGGGCGTAATCGTGCTGATGGTAAATGTGGCCTTTTGATCGGGTTGATCAAAGCAGGCATACATCCGGCGGGCATCGCCGGTTTCAAACTGGGTGTAGAGATAGACCTCATCATCTGCCGGGTCGACAAATCGGTGCAGGCCCTCACCAGAATTGGAATACACACCATCGTGTTCAATTTCAAGAATGTTCTCTGCCGCAAGGGCTGGAAGATAAATAGTCTCGCCATCAAAGCGTGGGTCAAAATCTGCGCCATTGAGCTTGGCACTTATTACCCGAGCGCCCACACAATCGATATAGGTAGTTGCACCTGGCTTAAGGCCAGCAAATTTCACCGTGGTCTTCACGCGAAAGTTTTCTGCACCGGTAGTCAGATCTAAATCAATGGAATAGCTAGCAACCTTAATGATTGCCGAACGTTCGGTGGCTTCTACCTGCTTGATATTTGTGCCTGGCACGGGTGCTCCTTCAGTGCATGATGCAAGAGAGCATATCCAACCATCAACTCGATGATTCGTCAGAGGTTAGGATTGTGCAATGGAACAAGACTCGGTTCGCACATATCGCTTACGTGGGTCTCGCATCACCGCTCCACAGCAGAGCGCCCTGGATAAATACTGGGAGATTTATGGAATGCAGTACTCGGAAGATTTCATCGATATCCCGGCCCTCTTTCCAGACTCGTCGAAAATAGTTCTAGAGATCGGTTTCGGCATGGGCGAGGCAACTGCCCTGATTGGCAAAGATTTTCCAGAGACCGGATTTATTGCAGTCGAAGTACATAAGCCGGGCATAGGAAAATTGATGGCCCGAATTGAAGAACTTGAACTTGGCAATATCAGAATTATTGAAGGCGATGCCCACCCGATTCTCAAAACCATGATTGCTGATAATTCAGTAGATGCTATTCATCTGTTTTTTCCAGATCCATGGCCGAAGAAGCGCCACAACAAGCGGCGCATTGTGAGTAACGAATTCTTAAAACTTATTCACCCCAAGATTAAAACAGGTGGCTACATCCATATTGCAACTGATTGGGTGCCCTATGCCGAATATATTCAAGAGGTTTTCACGCCCAGCCCCTTATTTACCGGGGGAGTAGTAGCGCGCCCGGAATGGAGACCAGTCACTCGATTTGAGGGGCAAGGCTTAACCAAAGATCATCAAGTTACTGATCTTCGATACTTTAAAGCTTAGATTTCACCTGTTACTTCGTAATTACTGATTTTATCAATTCTTCTCACATGGCGTTCATCGCCAGGAAACTTTGTTGCGATGAAGGTATCGATGAGCTGCTTTACAAAATCCGCATCATGAAGCCTTTGCCCTAAGGAAATCACATTTGCATTGTTATGTTCGCGGGCAAGTTTGGCGGTCTCGATGCTCCACACAAGTGCAGCGCGCACGCCCTTGACTTTATTGGCAGCAATTTGCTCACCATTACCGGAACCACCTAGAACTATTCCCAGTGAGGTGGAATCTTTCGCCACAGCTTCGGCGCATGGGATGCAGAAATCTGGGTAATCATCGAGTGCGTCATATTCATAGGGCCCGTGGTCAGTCACATCGTGGCCATTAACAACGAGGTGTGTAATCAATTCGTTCTTGAAATCAAGGCCAGCGTGATCGCTGCCGATGTGAATGCGCATGCGCAATTTAAGCATGTGCGGGGGCGGGGATGTGAAAACCCCGCCACACTTTCGCATGACGGGGTTTTCTACCCACGGAGGTACTGCATGTTGGAACTATTTATGCTGATGCAGATGCGGTTGCTCTTGGAGCAGGCATTCTTGGTGGTTTAGCAAAATCACCTTTTCCTTTATGACCGAATCCACCTTTGAATCCACCCTTTGGACCCGCAGGGTGAACTTCATTTACTTCTTCAGTGACATGGGCAACGAGGCGCTCTTTTAGAAATGTTGCTTGCGCAGCCGTTAACTTCCCAGCTGTAACAGCAGCATCAATTCGCTTGGTCTCATCTGCAACAAGTGCTGCAATCAGAGCATCTTTCTTCGCGCCCGCTATTGCTGCAAGTGTTTCACCTGCTGCAAGTCGCGACTTAATCGTTGCAGTATCAACACCGATAGTGGTAGAGATCAAGGCAAGCTCGGCAGCCTTGTCTGCTCTTAGCGGCTTAGCAAGTTCTGCTGCTGCACGTGCTGCAGTGCGGGCTGCTTCGGCTGCAACCTTTGCTGCATCAGCAGCTGCAATGATTGCATCTGCTTGTGCTTGTGTGATTGTTCCCTTTGTAACGAGTGCCGAAAGAGTGGCTGCAAGGTCTAATCCTCGAGGACCCTTGACGCCAATTGCACCCGGATTGGTAACTGAAACTCTTGTTGCCTTCGTCGCTGCAGTTGATACGCCAACTGTGCTGACGGAGAGAGCCACAGTTGTAATCATGATTGCCGCAATCTTTTTCTGTGTTGACATTTGCATGTCTCCTGTTCCTTGCTTTGTGCCGAAACCCTCGTTTCGACTTGGTTGCACTAAAGCGCCCCAGCTTCAGAAAGATACCTAAATTTCCTGAGAGGCTCCTGCGAGTTTTCGTATGGAATCTGTGGGTTTCCTACCCCTTTACTCACGCACTTCCTGTGCGTACGTAGGACTTTCTCCGATTCTAGGAAGGCGCCCGCCACCTCACACTGGGAAGACATTCCAGAGACAGGGGTAACCAATGAAAGCATCACGAGTAGCCGTCCTATTTACTATTGCATTTCTTGCCACGTCAACGTCAGTAGTTTCAGTTAGTGCCGCGGGCCGAACTGCTGCATCAATTCCAAACACAATCCTCAATGGAAAAGGTGTTCCGCTATCCTCGCTAGGAATAAATGGTGATTTTTATATCGACACCCGCAGTCTTTTAATTTATGGACCGAAAGCAAAAGGTAAATGGCTGTTGCCACAGAACTTGCAAGGACCAATTGGCGCAACAGGAGTTACGGGTAGCGATGGAAAGAATGGGTCTGATGCAAAAATTGGAGTGAGCAATACGAGTCTTGTTGGATCAGTAGGTGCGCAAGGTGAGCGAGGTTTAACAGGAGCAGCTGGACCTGCCGGTCCTGCTGGAGCTACAGGTCCTGCAGGTTCTTCTGGTGGTGGGGGAGGAACCCCAGGTGCAACGGGTGCAGCTGGTGCAACCGGAGCAACGGGCGCATCTGGTGCACCGGGAAGTACGGGGCCTGCAGGACCAACAGGTTCAACTGGTGACACTGGCCCAATTGGTTTAACTGGCTTAACAGGTGCAAACGGTGCTGCGGGTAGCGCAGGCACTTCAGAAGTCAAAATAGTTTCAATTCCAAACTTCACAATAAACACAGGCACCCCCTTGGGAGTCGCCTCTTCATCACCATTTGGAACGCTCGCTACGAATTCGTCATACTTCTTTCAAATCTATTTGACGGCGGAAGCAGCCACTACATACTTTGATTTTGCCGCAACAATTAGTTCTACTGGCGAAACACCAACCTTTAACTATTCGGCTTCACGTTCAAAACTAGTGACTTTGCCAGGAAAAAATATTGTCTACGGTGTAACAGTGACTGGAACCATAAAAACACTTGGGGCTGCATCAACATTGGCAGTAAATATAATTGACATAACAGGTGAGTCTTCGGGCGAATCCGGAGTAACTTTTTCTGGCCGGGCTTACCTGCAAAAAGTCGGAACAATCAGTTAATTCATGGAGCGGGTGACCGGGATCGAACCGGCATGGCCAGCTTGGAAGGCTGGGGCTCTACCATTGAGCTACACCCGCGAGTGGTGCGAAGGATGAGCGTACAGGGTGTGTAACCGAGAGTAAAAAATTACTCTAGACTCCGGTGTTGCGCCTCGGGGCGTAGCGTAGTGGCTAGCGCGCCTGCTTTGGGAGCAGGAGATCGGGAGTTCGAATCTCCCCGCCCCGACCAGAATTTCTTCACAGTACTAAAGCTGTCATTAACAAATAGGAGCACTTCGTGAAAAGCACCGTCGAGACACTTTCCTCAACTCGCGTTCGTTTAGAAGTTGAAGTTCCTTATGCTGAACTAACAAATCACGTTGCAGCTGCATATAAGAAGGTGGCAGCGCAGGTAAATATTCCAGGCTTCCGTAAGGGCAAAGTCCCGGCAGCGATGATTGATCAGCGCGTAGGCCGTGGAACGGTCATCGATGAGGCGATTAATCAAGCTCTGCCAGAGTTTTACGGCAAAGCTGCACGTGAACATGACGTGCTGGTTGTCGGTCGACCAACTGTCGATGTAAAGGAATTTGTTGATAACGACAAGCTCATATTTACCGTTGAAGTAAATGTGCGCCCAGAGGTCAACCTTCCAGATTTCTCAAAACTCACTATTACTGTCGATGATGTAGTCGTTGCAGATACCGATATCAACGAACAGCTCGATGAACTTCGCGCTCGCTTTGGAACTTTGAATTCAGTTGAGCGTGCGACCAAATCTGGTGATTTCGTGACTATCGATCTAACTGCGCGCATTGATGGCGCCGAAGTAGATGGTGGAAAAGCGAACGAGATCTCATATGAAGTTGGCTCAAACCGCATGATTGATGGTCTTGACGAAGCTCTTGTTGGAATGAGCGCGGGGGATACCAAGACGTTTACAACGCAGCTGGTCGGTCAGAAAGATGATGAAAAGGGCGATGTTGAAATCGTCGTGAAAGCAGTTAAAGAGCGTGAGCTTCCAACAGCTGATGATGCTTTTGCGAAGTTGGCGTCTGAGTTCGACACACTCGATGAGCTCAAGGCAGATTTCGCAGAGCGTTTAAATCGCGTGAAGAAGATGGAACAAGGCGCACAGGCACGCGACTTACTCCTTGAAAAATTACTTGCCGACCTAGACATTCCAGTTCCAGATGACATTGTTCTTGAAGAAGTAAATGACCATCTCGAAGGTGAAGGTCGCAGCGAAGATGCTGAGCACCGTGCTGAGGTAGATGGCCAGGTTCGTGCATCAATCAAATCTGATTTCCTACTCGATGCCATTGTGAAGGTAGAAGAAGTACAAGTTACTGAAATCGAACTTACTGAATATCTCATTCGCATGTCACAGCGATATGGAATGGGTCCAGAGCAATTCGCACAGGAACTTCAAAAGGCTGGACAGATTAGCCAAGTCGTTGCTGAAGTAACTCGCGCTAAAGCACTGGCATCTGTTCTTGGTCGCGTCTCAGTTGTCGACAAGTCTGGAAACAGCATTGATCTCGAGGCACTTCGCCCACAACAGGGTCAGCCAGCAGCACCAGCAGTTGCGATTGCCGAGTAAATCTTTAGCCGTAAGCGAACATCTCTCGTTTTAGCCGTTATCTCATCTTTTTGGGAAGCATTTTCCGCTCGCAATTGTTAAGGTCACTACCAGGAAAAGTTATTGGGAGGATGAAACGTGGATTTTATTAACCCACAGGACAACACAACTGTTGCCCGCTCAGTCGGTTCAGAACCATTCGGACTCGGCGATCAGATTTATAGCCGTTTGCTTCGAGAGCGAATCATCTTTCTAGCTGGCGAAGTTCGCGATGAGATGGCCAACGCCATCTGTGCGCAGATGTTATTGCTAGCTGCCGAAGATTCTGAAAAAGATATTTACCTCTACATCAACTCACCTGGCGGATCAGTCACAGCCGGTATGGCCATTTATGACACGATGCATTACATCAAGAATGATGTTGCAACCGTTGCCATGGGAATGGCTGCATCAATGGGTCAGTTCTTGCTCACAGCGGGAGCACCGGGAAAGCGTTATGCAACACCGAATGCGCGCATCTTGATGCACCAACCTTTGGGTGGCATCGGTGGAACTGCAACAGATATTCGTATTCAGGCAGAGCAGATGGCAATTACAAAGCAGACCATGTCAGAGCTCAATGCCAAGCACACAGGTCAAACTTTAGAAAAGATTATTGCTGACTCAGATCGCGACAACTGGTTCAATGCCAAGGATGCACTCGAATACGGATTCATTGATCACATCGCTTCAAATGAAGGCCAAATCGCGGGAGGTAAGAAGTAATGAAGCACATTCAAGAAATTACGAACCGCTACGTTCTTCCAACAATTGAAGAGAAGACCGCATACGGTTTTAAGCGCTTAGATCCATATACAAAGTTATTCGAAGAGCGCATCATCTTCTTAGGTCAGGCAATTGATGACACTGTGGCAAACGATGTTATGGCGCAGTTGCTTACACTCGAATCAATGGATCCAGATCGCGATATCTCGATTTACATTAACTCTCCTGGCGGATCATTTACTGCGCTCACCGCCATTTATGACACCATGCAATTTGTTCGTCCAGACATCACCACAATCTGTCTTGGACAAGCTGCATCAGCGGCTGCAATCATCTTGGCCGGTGGCACAAAAGGTAAGCGTTACGGACTCGAGCACTCCCGCATTTTGATTCACCAACCTTCATCTGAGGGTGGCGGACAGGCATCAGATATCGAAATCCAAGCGCGCGAAATTCTTCGTATGCGTGGATTGCTCGAAACAATGCTTGCTAAGCATTCAAATAAGACAGTAGAAGAGATTGAAAAAGATATTGAGCGCGACAAGATTCTGACCGCTGCAGAAGCAGTCGAATACGGAATCATCGATAAGGTAATGGCTTCACGTAAGGCTAAGCCTTCCGCGTAAGTTTTCTCTAAAGGGGCGTCTGGTTCGAATATGTTAAAGAAATATTTCGAACCGGGCGCTCTTTTTTCATACCCCGCCTATCGCAATCTATGGGTATCAACGGTTCTCACCGTTCTTGCAATGTCAGCATTTCCAATTGCAGTCGCAGTAACAGTCCTTGATGCAGGCGGAACTGTTACAACGCTGGGGTTAATTCTGGGAGCACGAGTTCTCTCCGGTGTTCTCTTCTCTCCAGTTGGCGGAGTTGTCGTTGATAGATTGCCAAGAAAAACTGTGCTCATCGCCGCTGATGGATTTCGTGCACTTATCGGTTCGATAGTTGTCTTTATCGACCCGCTACAGATTTCAATGTGGATTCTGGGCCTGATTGTTGTTCTCATGGGAATCTCTGATGGTTTTGGCACCCCGGCTTCGCAAGCGATCATGCCAAGCATTTTGCCGGATCACTTATTGCCGGCCGGAAATGTTCTGCGCGGAATCGCACTACGCACCTCACAAATTGCTGGACCCGGAATAGCGGGGCTGCTTCTTGTCTCACTCGGAACACACGCAACCTATGTTGCAACATCAATCTTCTTTCTTGCCGGAGCTGCAGTGCTGATTCGTATTGATGAAGGTCCGCGCTCCCAGGACCGTGACTCCAATCGATTTATACACGAACTGCAAGAGGGTGTTCGCGTCGTCTGGTACTACAAGTGGATCGCAGCCATGATTGCAATGGCTTCGGTGCAACTCATGCTTGTCATCGGAGTTGAGAATGTGCTGCTACCGGTGATTACAAAGCGAGAATTCGGCGATGCATCGGTATATGCAGCCTCCGCTGCTCTCTTTAGCGTTGGTGGGGCAATCTCCGCCGTGATATTCATTAAGTGGAAAGTTAAGAACGAAGGTTTGGTTTCAGTCTTTGTCTGGGGCATATTTATTCTCGCGCCACTCGTTCTCGCATTTCCGTCGTCAGCAACCTTCATTGTGATTGCATATTTCATTGCCGGTTTCTCCGTTGGGCCATGGGAAGCGTTCTGGTCCACATCTGTGCAGCGTGAAGTCCCGGCTGAATATCAGGGACGTGTATTTGCTTTGGATTACATGGGCACCATGGGGCTAATGCCACTTGGAATGGCTCTGGTCGGCCCACTGGTGAATGTTTTTGGCGAGAAGGAATTACTGATTGGTGTCGCGGTTTTTCACTTAGCTATCTGTGCAGTGACGCTCCTTGTGCCGGGAGTCAAAGAGATGAAGTCGAACTTGCCCCCGTATTCATCTATGGGCGAACACAGGTAGGCTCGATTTAGCAAGCAATTTTTTGCTTTAAAAACTATTCTTAAGCCATGTCCACACGAATTGGCGAAGCTAACGACCTCCTGAAATGTTCTTTCTGCGGAAAGACTCAGAAGCAGGTTAAGAAACTTATTGCAGGCCCTGGGGTTTACATCTGCGATGAATGTATTGGACTTTGTAACGAGATTATTGTTGAAGAGTTATCGGAAGCTTCTTCACTTGGCTTAAGCGAACTTCCAAAACCGCAAGCAATCTTTGAATTTTTAGATCAATACGTCATTGGCCAAGATCGTGCCAAGAAATCACTTTCGGTCGCCGTCTACAACCACTACAAGCGCGTGCAGTCAGGTGACTCACGAAGCGAAGATGGAATTGAGCTCGCGAAGTCCAACATTCTTCTGCTCGGACCTACTGGTTGTGGCAAGACTCTGATGGCGCAGACACTGGCACGCATGCTCAATGTTCCTTTTGCAATTGCTGATGCAACCGCTCTTACCGAGGCAGGTTATGTCGGAGAAGACGTTGAGAATATTTTGCTGAAGCTTTTGCAAGCTGCAGATTACGATGTAAAGAAAGCTGAAACCGGAATCATCTACATCGATGAAATCGATAAAGTTGCGCGCAAATCTGAAAACCCGTCTATCACTCGCGATGTATCTGGTGAAGGCGTCCAGCAGGCGCTGCTAAAAATTCTCGAGGGAACTGTTGCATCTGTTCCACCACAAGGCGGACGTAAGCACCCACATCAAGAATTTATCCAAATTGATACAACAAATGTTCTCTTCATCGTCGGTGGGGCATTTGCTGGTCTCGATAAAATTATCGAATCACGCAGTGGCTCAGCTGGGGTTGGTTTTGGTGCAGAACTTCAAACAGCGGAAGATAAAAATCGCAGAGATATCTTTGCTGATGTCATGCCAGAAGATCTATTGAAGTTTGGAATGATTCCAGAATTTATTGGCCGTCTTCCAGTTCTCACCAGCGTTGAGAATCTTGATAAGCCAGCGTTGATGCAGATTCTGACCGAGCCAAAGAACGCCTTGGTAAAGCAATACCAGAAGCTCTTTGATCTTGATGATGTCGAGCTCGAATTTTCACACGATGCACTCGAAGCAGTTGCAGATCTTGCACTTCTTCGCGGCACTGGGGCACGTGGACTTCGCGCAATTATGGAATCAGTTTTGCTCGGTGTTATGTATGACATCCCAAGCCGAACCGAAGTTGCCAAGGTAATCATTGAAAAGAGTTGCATCACCGAGAATTCGGCCCCAACTCTGATCCCTCGGACAGGGGATATTCCAAAGCGTGCATCTCGTCGTGAGAAGAGCGCTGAGGAGAAAAGCGCTTAAAGTTAAACTAGACTGCGCTCCATGTCTTCTGAAAAGCGCGAGTTAGCTTCGGCGTTTACGCCGAGCGCCATCGAAGGCCCGCTCTATAAAAAGTGGCTCGATGCTGGTTACTTCACAGCTGATGCAAACTCCGCGAAAGAACCTTTCACCATCGTTATTCCACCACCGAACGTCACGGGGAATCTACATATCGGCCACGCACTAGATCAAACGCTGCAAGATTGCTTGACGCGCATGAAGCGCATGCAGGGTTTTGAAGCGCTCTGGCTTCCAGGCATGGACCACGCAGGAATTGCGACACAGAACGTTGTTGAAAAGCAGTTAGTGGCGAAAGGTCAGACTCGTCACGATCTCGGTCGCGAAGAGTTTGTAAAGAAGGTTTGGGAATGGAAAGCCGAATCAGGTGGCCAAATTCTTGGTCAGATGAAACGACTGGGCGATTCTGTTGATTGGTCGCGCGAAGCGTTCACTATGGACGAAAATCTTTCGCAAGCAGTTCTCACAATTTTTAAGAAGTTATTTGATCAAGGGCTTATCTATCGAGCAGAGCGCATTATCAACTGGTGCCCTCGTTGCCTTACCGCTCTTTCTGATATCGAAGTAGAGCACCAGGATGATGCTGGAGAATTTGTCTCAGTTCGATACGGCGATGGCGAGCAGAGCATCGTTGTTGCAACCACTCGTGCTGAAACCATGATGGGCGATGGCGCAGTTGCGGTCCACCCAGATGATCCACGCTACAAACACATGATTGGCACAGAAGTTCTGCTGCCATTGGTAAATCGAATGATTCCAATTATCGCGGATGAACTTGTAGACCCTGATTTTGGAACGGGCGCTGTCAAAGTGACCGCTGCACATGATCCAAATGACTTTGAAATGGCGATGCGCCACAACGTTCCATTTGTCGTCATCATGAATGAACATGGTGTGATGGCTGGAACCGGTACTGAATTTGACGGGTTAGACCGTTTTGAAGCGCGAGTAGCTGTTGTCGCAAAGCTCAAAGAGATGGGTCGCGTCGTTGCGGAAAAACGTCCATACATTCATGCAGTTGGCCATTGCTCACGTTGCGATACAACGGTCGAGCCGCGTTTATCGAAGCAATGGTTTGTGAAAGTGGAAACCCTTGCAAAAGCAGCGGGGGATGCCGTTCGTGATGGTCGAGTGAAAATTGAACCGGAAGAACTTGCACCTCGCTACTTTGATTGGGTAGATAACCTCAACGATTGGTGTATTTCGCGCCAACTCTGGTGGGGTCACCGAATTCCGGTTTGGTATGGACCAAACGAGGAAGTTGTCGTTGTTGGTCCGGGTGAAAAAGCACCCGAAGGTTACGTACAAGATCCCGATGTTTTAGATACCTGGTTCTCTTCCGGGCTCTGGCCATTTTCTACACTCGGTTGGCCTAACAACACCGCAGATGTAAAGAAGTTCTATCCGACAAGCGTTCTGGTTACTGGTTATGACATTTTATTCTTCTGGGTCGCGCGCATGATGATGTTCGGCCTCTTTGCTATGGATGGCGTTCCGCCGTTTCATACAATTGTTTTGCACGGCCTAGTCCGCGATCAGTACGGTAAAAAGATGTCCAAGTCCCGCGGAAATGTGGTCGACCCACTTGAATTCATTGATAAGTACGGTGCCGACGCTCTTCGCTTCACCTTAGCGCGCGGATCAAACCCAGGTAAAGATCAAGCGCTAGCTGAAGATTGGATTGCTGGATCACGTAACTTCGCTACCAAGCTATGGAATGCAACTCGGTTTGCGATGATGAATGGCGCAACTGTGGAAGGACCTCTACCTACAACTGAAAGCCTTTCTGATATTGATAAGTGGGTGCTTTCACGTTTGAGCGAAACCACTACTGAGTACACGGATTTACTTGAGCGCTATGAGTTTGCCCGCGCCTGTGAAGTTGTTTACCACTTTGCTTGGGATGACCTTTGCGATTGGTACCTGGAACTATCCAAAGAAGCCTTTGCATCCGGAAATGCTGCGGCCTCGCAGAGAGTTCTGGGTCATGTTCTAGATGTTCTCTTCCGGTTGTTGCACCCAGTTATGCCATTTATTACCGAAGAGCTTTGGACTACCTTCACCGGCCAAGAAACTCTTGTTACCGCGCAATGGCCAATTGCAGATTCGGCCCACATTAATAAGAAGGCTGAGACTCTCGTTGGCGAACTGCAAAAAGTAATCACAGAAGTTCGCCGCTTTCGAAATGATCAAGGCGTAAAGCCAAGTCAGAAAATACCTGGTCGATTTATTGCACCTGCTGATGTCTCTGCCTACGCAACTGCCATGGCATTCTTGCTCAAGTTAGAACTCACAGAGTTCACGCCGAGCGCCTCCGTAGAAATTGGCGCCATCAAAGTCGAACTCGACCTATCTGGAACAGTTGATGTTGTGGCCGAGCGTGCCCGACTTGAAAAAGATCTCGTTACAGCGCAGAAAGATTTAAAGACGGCAGAAGTGAAGTTAAATAATGAAGGCTTTATGGCGAAAGCTCCGGCTGAGGTAGTGAAGGAAATCAAAGAGCGACTTGTGGTGACAACTGGCGATATTGAGCGCATCACTGCGCAGCTTGCGGCGCTAAAGTAAATGGCAGATATTTCACCGGAAGATCAAGCACACCTTTATGTGATTGAACAAGCACTTAATGCACGATGGCCCGAAACCAAAATCGAACCATCTCTTAAGAAGATTGCATCTTTGGTTGATGTTTTAGGTTCACCGCAACTGACCTACCCGACTATTCATGTTGGTGGCACCAATGGTAAGACCACGACATCACGCATGATTGACTCACTTCTCTTCGAAATGGGGCTTAGGACGGGAAGATTTACTAGTCCGCACTTAGAGAGTTTTATTGAGCGCATTGCCATCAATGGTCAGCCAATTGATCCAAAGGCGCTGATCTTTTCCTATAACGATATTGCTGCATATATCGATCTGATGGATTCAAAATTTGAGCACCCAATTTCATACTTCGAAGCCCTCACGGCACTTGCCTTCGTAGCTTTTGCCGAACATCCAATCGATGTTGGAGTCATTGAAGTGGGCATGGGGGGCGAGTGGGATGCAACAAATGTCGTCGACGCTGATGTCTCAGTATTGATGCCGATTGATCTCGACCACACAGAGTATCTCGGTGAAACCTTGGCGGAAATCGCTCAAACCAAAGCCGGCATCATCAAAGTAGATGGTTTTGTGGTGCTTGCACAACAGGAGCCAGAAGCAGCGAAGGAACTTTTGAAGCGAGCTGCATCAGTGGGTGCAGATGTAGTGCGCGAAGGTATTGAATACGCAGTCATGTCACGTTCGGTCGCAGTTGGCGGTCAACTCTTAACTATTCGGGGCGCGCAAGATACCTATGAAGATATTTTTCTGCCTTTACACGGCAAACACCAAGCTTCAAATGCGGCAGCAGCCCTGGTTGCGGTCGAAGCGTTCTTTGGCGACCAAGAATTAGATATCGAGGCAGTGCGCGCCGGATTTGCTGCTGTCACTGCACCTGGTCGTTGTGAAGTCGTGCATAGAGATCCGACGATTATTATAGATGCGGCGCATAACCCTCATGGGGCAGCAGCAGTTGCCGAGACTATTCAAAGTGTATTCACCTTCGATGAAATTATCGGCGTTGTCGCACCGATGGGCGATAAAGATATTCGAGGAATCTTACTTGAGCTCGAACAGGTAATGGATTCAATCATCGTGACAACGAACAGTTCGGCACGTTCAACCCAGATTGATGAGCTAGCAAAGATAGCTGTTGAAATTTTTGGCAATGATCGCGTCTTTGTTCAGGAAGATTTGGCACAAGCGCTAGAAAAAGCCATCAAGGATGCAATTAGGCCGCTGAGCGATGACACCATTGGAATTTTAGTAACTGGCTCTGTCGTCACTGCCGGTGAAGCTCGTACAATTCTGCGAAAGAAATTTGCAAAGGAAGTTAAATAGTGCGAGTACTTGGTTCTGCTGTATTGGTCATGGAATTCTTCATCATGTGCTTTGCCATGTTGCTTGCCAAAGATAATCACGAAACTTCCACAATTATCGCTGGCGCAATCATCGCCTTACTTATGCTGCTCACCCCTGGGTTATTAAAAAAGCGAGCTGGGTGGATTCTTGGTTCAATTCTGCAATTTTTGATGATTGGGTACGCCGTAGTGGTGCCAGCCATGGCCATCGTGGGTCTGATTTTCGGGGGACTCTGGATTGCCGCCATCGTCGTTGGACGCAAGGGCGAGGCCGCTCGCGCTGCGCTGATGGCGACACGCGCTCCTGACGCCTAATAGACTGCACCCGTGAGCACAGAAAAAACCCTCGTCCTAGTTAAGCCCGATGGCGTAGCCCGTGGACTTGTCGGCGAAGTAATTGCTCGTATCGAAGCAAAGGGATACACCATTGCGGCGTTGCGAATGTTGCAAGCAGACCGTGTGCTTCTTGAAAAGCATTATGCAGAACATCAAGGTAAGCCATTCTTTGAACCACTAGTTGAGTTCATGATGTCAGGTCCCATTGTTGCCATCGTTGCTGAAGGAAATCGCGTCATTGAGGGATTCCGCTCTCTTGCCGGAGTTACCGACCCAACGGTTGCTGCGCCCGGCACAATCCGTGGTGATCTTGCCCGTGACCAAGGAACAAAGGTTGTACAAAATATTGTTCACGGCTCAGATTCACCCGAATCTGCTGCACGTGAAATAGCTATCTTCTTTGAGGGGAAATAAATGTCTAACAGAATGTCATTCATTGGCCGCGATATGGCCGTTGACTTAGGAACTGCAAACACGCTTGTCTATGTTCGAGGTCGTGGCATTGTTCTTAATGAACCTTCAGTAGTTGCCGTCAATCAAGACACTGGCGGAATTTTAGCTGTTGGACTTGAAGCAAAGAAGATGATTGGTCGTACCCCTGGAAACATTGTTGCAATTCGCCCACTTAAGGATGGCGTGATTGCAGACTTCGATACCACTGAGCGCATGCTTCGTTACTTTATTCAAAAGGTTCACCGTCGCAGTTACCTGGCAAAGCCAAGAATCGTGGTCTGCGTTCCTTCTGGAATTACTGGCGTTGAACAACGCGCGGTTAAAGATGCTGGCTATGCTGCAGGCGCACGCAAGGTCTACATCATTGAGGAACCAATGGCTGCTGCAATTGGTGCCGGACTTCCGATTCATGAACCAACTGGAAACATGGTTGTAGACATTGGTGGCGGAACAACTGAAGTAGCAGTGATTTCACTGGGTGGAATTGTGACTGCGCTATCTACTCGTATTGGTGGCGATGAACTCGATCAGTCAATTATTAACTGGACGAAGCGCGAATACTCGCTGCTTTTAGGTGAGCGCACCGCAGAAGAGATCAAGATGGCAATCGGTTCGGCATACCCACTACAGGGAGAAAATGATGCTGAAATCCGTGGCCGTGATCTTGCAACAGGCCTACCAAAGACAATCGTGGTGACCGCTGCTGAGATCCGCAAAGCTCTGGAAGAGCCGGTTAACCAGATTATTAACGCGGTAAAGGCAACGCTCGATAAGTGCCCACCAGAACTTTCTTCCGACCTCATGGATCGTGGAATAGTCCTTACTGGCGGAGGCGCCCTGCTCAAGGGACTTGATGAGCGACTTCGCAAAGAGACTGGCATGCCAATTCACATTGCAGACCGTCCACTCGACGCTGTTGTTGAAGGCTCCGGTAAATGTATTGAAGAGTTTGAAGCCTTGGAAAAGGTTTTGATCTCCGAGCCTCGTCGATAGGTAATTCACAGTGCGCTACGGCGGCGACAACCGCGGTCGCTTACTCATCATTGTTTTAATTGTTACTTCACTCTTTCTGATTACTTTAGATTTACGTGGAGTTTCGGTAATTGATGGCCTACGTAATGGCACCCAGACAGCGCTCACACCGTTTCAAAAAGCTGGCTCCTGGGCGCTCACGCCTTTTCGTAATTTCGCCTCTGATGTCACACACTTAGGGCGAACTCGGAACCAAATCGAAAAGTTAAAGTCTGAGAATGAGAAGCTTCGTAATACTTTACAGAGCCGCAAGACTGCCGATGCGCAACTTAAGCAGTTAAAGAGTGTTCTCAACCTTGCTGGTAGCGGTGGATATAAAGTTGTAAATGCAAAGGTGATATCACAGGGGCCTAATACTTCATTCACGCAAACCATCACCATTGATGCCGGTACAACTTCTGGGATTCGCAACAACATGACAGTTATCTCGGGCTATGGTCTAGTCGGAGTTGTAAAGGTTGCTTACTCAACTAGCGCTTTGGTACAGCTTGCATCTGATCCAGCATTTCGTATCGGCGCCCGCATCGCAAAGTCACAGCAAATCGGCATTCTTAGCGGCCAAGGTTCTCGCCGCGGCGTCTTGGAATTACTTGATAACACCACTACCGTGAAAGTTGGTGACGCACTTCTTGCTCGCGGAAGTGATAACGGTCGGCCATTTGTTCCTGGCGTTCCAATTGGTGAAGTGACCTCGGTTGATAATTCACCAGGGGCTGTGACGCAGACGGCAGAGGTAAAGTTCTACGCTAACTTCTCAACTCTTGGCGTTGTCGCAGTGGTTGTTACTAATCCTGAAGCAGATCCTCGAGATTCTTTGGTGCCAGCAAAACCTCGTCCAACTCCACTTCCGACGGTGACAATTTACGCATCACCTTCTCCTTCATCTTCACCAACGACAGAACCATGACCATCCGTAGATACCTTTTTTCGATACCAATCTTCTTAGTTATCTATACCCTGCAAGAAGCTTTCATTTCTCAACTCCGGTTGCCGCTGGGTGGGTTCTCGATACTCCTTATCTTTACTTTGATCTGGGCAACACTGAGTACGCCAGAAGTGGGCGCCCTCACTGGATTTGGGGCAGGAATTCTGATGGATTTATCTCAGAGTTCTCCCGGTCCGATGGGCCACTGGACCCTAGTTCTTATCTTGGCTGGCTATGGCGTCGCATTCTTGGGTTATGGTGATGACAACATCCGTACTAACCCCATCAATATTGTTCTGATTACCACTGCTGGGTTGGTGGCTAGTCAATTAGTTTTCCTATTAATTGGTTTATTACTGGGCCAAGCTCTAGGAAGTATTTCTCATGTCTTATTTCTACTGGCGGGATCGGCATTTTGGACTGCGATAGTTTCACCACTTGTTTTGAAGATCGTTTCATTTACACACGCAAATGTCTTTGGGACTAGATCACTGATATGAATCAACGCGCACGACTAAATATGTTAGTCATCCAGATATTCTTCGCTTCTCTCATGGTTGCCTTGCTCGGTCGCCTCTTTTATCTTCAGGTTGCAGCGGGACCAACTTATCGCGATGCAGCGCTGAGTATTCAAAGCCGCGATGTTGTGAGCCCGGCAAATCGCGGTTTCATAGTTGATTCTTCCGGCGTACCACTAGCGCTGAGCAAAGTTGCACTAGCGGTTACCGTGGATCGAACGAAGATAGATAAATTGCCCGATAAAGGTGCTGCCGTTTTGCGTAACCTCGTACAGCTATTAGGACTTGAATATTCAGATGTGTGGCAGCGCACTCGCTTATGCGGTGAATTACCTCGTGGCCAGCGAGCCGGATGCTGGACCGGCTCGCGCTTTCAGCCGATTCCAATTACTAAATCTGCCGATCCGGCGCTTGCACTGCGAATTGTGGAGCGATCAGATCGTTACCCCGGTATTTCAGCAACCCCGGTTGCCATCAGGAATTACCCCGAAACACTTGGCGTCACTGGAAGCCATGTTCTTGGTTATGTCGGACCACTTACCGAAGCCGATCTTGCTGGCGCAAATGGGCGCACCTACTTTCGCTCTGAATCAATTGGCAAAGCAGGGCTTGAAATTGAATATGACGAGTATCTACGTGGCGTTCCAGGGATAAAAACTTTTATTGTTGACCGAAAAGAAGCGGTAACGAGTACGACTCAGAATACAAAACCAATTGCAGGTAAGCACTTAGTCACGAGTTTAGATGTGAGGCTTCAAGCAGCCAGTGAAAAAGCCCTCGGTGAAGCGGTAAAGCGCGCACGATCCATGGGATTTCCAGCAGATGGTGGAGCTGCAGTAGTGATGGATGTTCGAAACGGTCAGGTTTTATCTCTTGCTTCATATCCAACATTTGACCCGAATGCTTTTGAGCGAGGACTTACTGTTAAGGAAGCGCAGGCTCTCTACAGTGAGAAAACTGGAGTTCCAGCGCTTAACCGAGCGTTGCAGGGACTCTACGCTCCCGCCTCAACATTTAAAGTGGTTTCGGTAATGGCGGCAAAAAATGCGGGCTATGACTTGAATAAGAGTTACTCCTGTCCGGCAGAAGTGCAAGTGGGAACTCGAGCCTTCCAAAACTTCGAAAGCAAGGCGCAAGGAACTATTTCGATGAAGAAGGCAATCGCAATTTCGTGTGACACGATCTGGTATCAAATTGCCTATGACGAATGGTTGCGCGATGGTGGACTCAAACCTAAATCAAATCCGAATGACTATTTCTCCAAAGCAGCTGAAAGTTTTCAAGTATCCGCTAGAACTGGGGTAGACCTACCTTCAGAATCTGCCGGACGACTCGTTAACCGCGAATGGAAGAAATCTTGGTATGCCGAGAATAAAGACTTCTACTGCAACTACAAAGATCGCGCTACCAAAGCGCAGCAGACAGCCTTCTTACTCCAGTTAGCTCGAGAGAATTGTGTAGACGGCGACAAACTCCGGGGCGGAGACGCGGTTAACTTCTCTATTGGTCAAGGAGATACTGTCATCACGCCAATCAAATTGGCACAAATGTATGCAGCAATTGCCAATGGTGGAACGATTTGGCAACCGACGATAGCGAAAGCGATTCTGACGCAAGAAGGAAAAGTTGTTAAGCGATTTGAAGCTAAAGAACTAGGACGAATCTCGGCAGATGCTGCCACGATTGAATTTCTGCACGATGCACTGCACGAAGTCACACTTACTGGTACCTCTGCCGGACTTTTTGCAAATTTCCCAGTGCCTACCGCTGGAAAAACTGGAACCGCACAAGTTTTTGGAAGAAATCTCAACGGCTCGGCAAAGTCTGATACCTCTTGGTATGCCTCGTTTGCCCCAGAGAAGAACCCGCGATATGCAGTTGTGATGATGGTCAGTCAGGGCGGTTACGGAGCAAGTACCTCTGGCGCCGGAGTTCGCCAAATTTATGAAACTTTATTCGGCGTACAGGGAAATGTGGTTAAGCCCGAACTAGCGCTCTTTCCAAAAGGAAAACCACCAATAAAATTACCTCGTATTTCACCTGCGACTAAGCCAGCTCCTTCTATATTAAACCCAGCGAAGGCGGAGAAGAAGATGGCGGTAGCAAAGCGATGAGTACATTCCTCAACCGCAATCCATATCGCCGCGCACGGGTTAACTCTTTCTTCGCAGGCTTTGATCCCATTCTCAGTGCCGCTGTCGCTGGCTTGTTAGTTATAGGAACGCTCTTGGTTTATGCCGCGACCCGAGATTGGTATTCGGCAAATGGACTCGATCCTGAGTATTACCTCAAGCGCCACGTGATAAATATTGTTATCGGTCTGGCGCTTGCATGGGGAACCACAATTATCGATTACCGACTACTTCGCGCCTACACACCATTTATTTGGGGCTTCGGCGTTTTAGGATTAATTTTCGTACTTATTCCAGGAGTCGGCAGCGAGGTCAACGGCGCCAAAGCGTGGATTCGATTACCTGCTGGATTTCAAATTCAACCGGCCGAGATTGCAAAAATCTCCATCATTATTGGAATTTCCATGTTGTTATCCGAGCGTACTCATAACTCTGATGAACCGAGTACGAACGATATTCTCAAAGCCCTCGCTGTTGCCGCGCTTCCCATTCTTCTTATCCTTCGGCAACCAGATATGGGCACGGTTTTTATTATTAGCGCATCTGTTGTCACCATCCTTGCTGTATCCGGTGCGCCTACGCGATGGATTGTTGGCCTCATATTGCTGGCAATTATTGGCGGAGTAGTTGCAACTAAAGCTGGAGTGATTAGCGATTACCAAGTAAAGAGGCTGCAATCATTTGTTGACCCGAATGCTGATCGACAAGGCGCTGGATATCAGTTGCGGCAAGCGCGCATCACTGTCGGCTCGGGCGGTTTAGTGGGAACCGGTTTATTTAACGGCCCACAAACAAATGGACGTTTTGTGCCGGAACAACAGACTGACTTCATCTTTACTGTTGCCGGCGAGGAGCTTGGTTTCCTAGGTAGCTCGGTAATTATCCTTTTATTGCTCACCATTCTCATGCGAGCTTTTGGAATTGCACGAAGATCGACGGACCCCTACGGAACCCTTGTGTGTACGGGAGTGATTGCCTGGTTCGCTTTTCAAGTCTTCGAAAATATCGGTATGACTTTGGGGCTCATGCCCATGACGGGAGTTCCGCTTCCATTCCTGTCTTATGGAGGTTCGAGCATGTTCGCAAACCTCATCGGAATTGGGCTACTGCAGAACGTTCACGCCAGACAGCGTGGCTGATTCACGCTCAAAATAGGTTTTCCTCGGCCCTATCTGTCATACTTTCCGTAACAGTTCAGCGCGGCCAGCGATCTTTATCGCGCCTGCGGCGGACTACACAAAAGATTAAAAATGAGTTTTGCTCACAATTGAATCCTGACAAGGAAAGCACTGTGAGCCACGAGAATGTGTATCGCTACTAGAAAATAGCAGATACGCGCTAAAGGATTTGGTGCCATGGCTATCGAGCCAAAATCACCGCGCAAACGTGCGGTTAAGAAATCAAGTAAGAAATCACTAGGCGTGCCCACTGCAGATGTAGAAGTGAGCACTGCTGCCGAGACAGAGGCTGCGCCTAAGTCTCGCAAGAAAGCTGCCGCAGTTCCGGTACCGATGTTCCAAGCTGCGCCCACAGATGCTGTTGCACCTAAGCGCGCACCTAAAGCGGCAAAGAAGGAAGCGCCTGCCTACGATGCAGTCGATGCCGTGGTTGCTGAAGAAGATAATGAAGATTCAGATTCTCGCACTGGGCGCAATCGCCGCCGCCGTCGCGGAGGTCGAGGCCGTCGTAAACCACAGGTAGATGGACAAAATCCAGAAGATTCAGATTCCGAAGAGGGATCAGATGACGAGTCAAGTGAATCAGATGATTCAGGTGAGGGTTCTACTCATCGTCGCCGTCGTCGCCGTCGCGCAACTGGTGAAGGCGTCACACCTGGCGAAGTAATCGATGAAGATGGCGTTGTCACAATTGTTAAAGTTCGTGAAGTTCGCGAGAAAACAGAGCGTCCAGTACGTGATCGTTCTGAACGCGGAACGCGTAACCGCCGTGATCGCGATCGTGGACGCAGCGAAGGTCGTGAATATCGCGAGCCATATCGCCGCCGCGGAACAATTATCACCGATGGAGAGTTCTTAGCTCGACGTGAAAACGTTGATCGCGAGATGGTTGTCCGCCAAATCGGAGACCGTATTCAAATCGCAGTTATTGAAGATAATGTGATGGTCGAGCACTACGTAAATAGAAATGCCAACGTTTCATATGTCGGTAACGTCTATTTGGGTCGCGTGCAAAATGTACTTCCTTCCATGGAAGCGGCATTCGTTGATATTGGAAAGGGACGTAACGCTGTCCTCTATGCGGGTGAAGTAAATTGGGATGCCGCGGGCATCTCTGAATCCGAGCCACGCAAAATTGAAATGGTTTTGAAAACTGGTCAGCCAGTTCTAGTTCAGGTAACAAAAGATCCGATTGGCCAGAAAGGTGCACGCCTAACAAGCCAAATCTCATTGCCAGGACGTTATGTTGTCTATGTTCCTGGTGGCGGAATGAGCGGAATCTCTAAGCGTCTACCTGAATCAGAGCGCACCCGGCTGAAGGCAATTCTTAAGAATTTAATTCCTGATACAGCTGGCGTCATTGTGCGAACAGCAGCTGAAGGCGTATCCGAAGTTGAACTCACTGCAGATGTCGAAAGACTGAAAGCACAATGGGAAGATATTTATCAAAAATCTGAGAATCCAAACTTCCACGCACCGGCACTTCTTCTCTCTGAGCCAGATCTGGCTGTACGCGTAATCCGCGATATCTTCAACGAAGATTTCCGTAAGCTCATTATTCAAGGCAACGAAGCATGGGATGAAATCACTTCATACCTCGGTTCAATTGCCCCAGAACTCGTCTCGAAAATCGAGAAGTATTCTGGCAACGGCGATTTATTTGCCGATTACCGAGTAGAAGAGCAACTGGCTAAAGCATTTGATCGCAAGGTCTACCTTCCATCTGGCGGCTCACTTGTTATCGACCGCACTGAAGCGATGGTAGTCATCGATGTGAACACAGGTAAGTTCATCGGTAAGGGTGGAAATCTGGAAGAGACTGTTACCAAGAACAACTTGGAAGCGGCAGAGGAAATTGCCCGTCAACTTCGCCTACGCGACTTAGGTGGAATCGTCGTCATCGACTTTATCGATATGGTTCTGGAATCAAATCGTGATGCGGTTTTGCGTCGTTTGGTTGAAGCACTCGGTCGCGATCGCACCAAGCACCAAGTTGCTGAAGTTACTTCACTAGGTCTGGTTCAAATGACACGTAAGCGTGTAGGACAAGGTCTCATCGAAGCATTCTCGACAACATGTGATTCATGTAATGGACGTGGAATTCATGTACATATGGATCCAGTGAAGATGAAGGCTCCGATGCCACAAGTAAATTCGCAGTCATCACGACACCCAGATGTTGAAGAAGAAGTAGCAACGGATCATGAATTTCACGAGACGCTCAATGATGAGCCGGAAGTTGTCACCGCCCCCAAGGCAAAGCGACGCCGCCGGGCTGCTAGTTCTGGGGTAATCACCGCCTAGAAATGAGTCGAGAAAAGGGTCAATTTGACCCGCGGGGTATGAAATCCGTACCCTTAGCGTCTGCCTAGCCACTTGTGCACAGGCGTAGAGATTAGAAGAACTGAGGCAATAAGAATGTACGCAATCGTTAAAGCTGGCGGACGCCAGGAGAAGGTTACTGTTGGCGAGACCATCACCGTCGATCGTATCGACGCTGCTGCGGGGTCGTCAGTTTCATTCCCAGCTCTGCTCGTCGTTGATGGCGCAAGCGTTACAACAGACCCAAAGGTTCTTTCAGCTATCAAGGTAACAGGCGAAGTTATTGACGAAGTAAAGGGTCCAAAGATCGACATCCTTCGTTACAAGAACAAGACTGGCCACCGCCGTCGTCAAGGTTTTCGTGCACAGCACACTCGCGTAAAAATCACCGCAATCAGCGGCGCTAAGTAAGGGTTAAGGGAGCAGATAAATGGCAAGTAAAAAGGGCGTTTCCTCAACACGTAACGGTCGCGATTCAAACCCACAGTACCTCGGTATTAAGCGTTTCGGCGGTCAAGAAGTTAATGCAGGTGAAATTCTCGTTCGTCAGCGTGGAACACATTTCCACCCAGGCAAGAATGTAGGACGCGGTAAAGATGACACACTTTTTGCTCTCGCAGCAGGTGCAGTTGAATTTGGTCGCGCTCGCGGCCGTCGCGTAGTGAATGTAGTTCCTGTAGTTTAATTAAGGTTTCTCTAAAAGGAGCGGGCCGCATTTATCGCGGTCCGCTTTTTTATTTACGCAACAAGGTTCAACCAGGCAGCTAGATGAGAAGGGCAGGGAGGCGAGATGACTACATTTATCGATAGCGTCACGCTCTTTGCATCCGCCGGAAAAGGTGGCGATGGTTGCGTCTCGGTAAAGCGTGAAAAATTTAAACCACTCGGTGGACCAGATGGTGGCAACGGTGGACGCGGCGGAGACATCATTCTCGTCGTTGATTCATCGGTAACAACTTTGCTTGACTTCCACCACTCACCGCATCGCAAAGCAACATCGGGCCATCAAGGTTATGGTGATCGCAAAGATGGCGTCTCTGGTGAAGATTTAATCTTGCCTGTACCTAATGGCACGGTTATTTATGATGAAGATGGTGAACAAATTGCAGACCTCATCGGAATTGGCACCACATTTCTTGCAGCACGTGGTGGTCACGGCGGGCTTGGCAATTTAGCTCTCTCATCTTCCAAGCGACGCGCACCAGGTTTTGCCCTTTTAGGTGAACCAGGTGAAGAACGTAAACTCAGACTCGAACTTAAATCTGTTGCTGATATCGCACTCGTTGGTTTTCCAAGTGCCGGAAAGTCTTCTCTGATTGCAGCCATTTCAGCGGCTCGTCCAAAGATCGCTGACTACCCATTTACTACTCTTGTGCCAAACCTAGGCGTCGTTCAAGCAGGCGATACCCGCTTTACCGTGGCAGATGTTCCAGGACTTATTCCAGGTGCTTCACAAGGTAAAGGTCTGGGACTTCAGTTCTTGCGTCACGTCGAACGTTGCGTGGCACTTGTCCATGTTCTCGATTGCGGAACTCTGGAAACCAATCGCAATCCAATTGATGACCTCGATGCGATTGAAAATGAACTTGCACTCTATGGCGGACTTGAAGAGCGAGTACGAATTGTCGCTCTTAACAAAATCGACTTACCTGATGGCAAAGCTATGGCCGATATGGTCGAAGAGCAGTTGAAAGAAAAAGGTTACGAGGTCTATAAAGTCTCCGCAGCTAGCCGGGAAGGACTTCCTGAGCTGATGTATGCAATGGCTCGACTCGTGCAGCGCGAACGTACTGAGGCAGCAAAGCAAGAGCGCACTCGAATTATCTTGCGTCCTGTTGCAGTCGATGATTCTGGATTCTCGGTACAACTTAACGGCGATGGATCCTTTAGCGTGCGCGGACAGAAAGTTGTTCGCTGGGTACGCCAGACAAACTTTAAAAATGCAGAAGCGATTGGCTATCTTGCAGATCGCCTAGCCCAGCTCGGAGTTGAGAAAGAATTGTTTAAGAAAGGCGCAGTGGCAGGTTCGGAAGTACGAATTGGCTCTGGCGATAATGAAGTCGTATTTGAATGGGAGCCAACTATCGAAGCTGGCGCCGAACAACTTGCTGGTTTCTTGCACCGTCGTGGTGAAGATTCACGCCTTGAAGGTTCTTGGGGTGCGGTAGAGCGTGAGGCAGATAAACTTTCAGATGAAGAGATAGCGCGCCAATGGGAGTACAACGTGGCAGAGCCAACGAATCCTGAGATAAAGATTTCTTTAGATGAGATTGAAAAGTATGAAGAAGAGAGCGAATCAGAAAGTAGCGACAAGTGAGTCGCGAAGATTTAACCAGCGCTAAGCGCATTGTTGTTAAAATCGGTTCTTCTTCCCTGACTGGCGCTGCTGGTTCCGAGTTAGACCCACAATCAGTTGCGAAGATTGTTGATTTCGCATTTTCGTTAAAGCAGCACGGTGCTGATGTCCTTCTGGTTTCATCGGGCGCAATTGCCGCTGGGCTAGCTCCACTTGGTTTGAAAGTTCGCCCAAAAGACCTAGCAACACAGCAAGCAGCAGCTTCAGTGGGGCAAGGTTTGCTCATTGCCGAGTACCACGAAAAGTTCTCATCCCATGGCGTTATATCTTCGCAAGTACTGCTTACTACCGAAGATATTGTTCGTCGCTCGCACTACCAAAATGCACAGCAGACTTTGACTAAGTTGCTTTCACTAGGCGTTATTCCAATTGTGAATGAAAACGACACTGTCGGTACCCAAGAGATTCGTTTCGGCGACAATGATCGTCTGGCAGCACTCGTTGCTCTACTTATTCAAGCGGACTTATTGATATTGGTTTCAGATATCGATGCTCTCTATGACGCACCTCCAACCCAGAGCGGTGCAAAGCCAATTCATTACGTAGCAGCCATGTCTGAGATCGAATCAATTGTTTTAGGTGGAGCCGGATCTGCTGGCGTTGGTAGTGGGGGCATGGTGACCAAGGTAGAAGCGGCACGTATTGCAACCAGCGCCGGAATTCCAATGCTCCTGACCTCACTTTCGCAATGCCAAGATGCCATGCAAGCTGACGACTTTGGAACCCTCTTTGCCGCACAAAGCTCAAAGGCGAATTCACGATTGCTCTGGCTTGCACATGCTTCAACTCCACAAGGCCGACTCATTCTCGATGATGGCGCAGTCACTGCAATCTGCGAACGTGGAGTCTCACTTCTTCCTGCTGGAGTTACTGCGGTCGAAGGCGAATTTATCTCTGGCGATACCGTTGAGCTCGTATCGCAAGCTGGCAAAGTTATTGCGCGCGGTCTTGTGGCCTTTGATGCATCTGAAATTCCACAAATGCTGGGTCGTTCGACGAAAGAACTCGCCGCATCACTTGGCGCAGAATACGAACGCGAACTCGTGCACCGAGATGATTTAGTACTCCTATGAGCGCCGAGACAATCATCGCGGAACTAGCTATAAAGGCACGTAAAGCTGCTCGCACATTATCGACAGCTACAGGTGCTGAACGTAAGGCAGCGCTGGAGGCAATTGCGCAATCAATTGAATCTCGAAGCGCCGAAATTTTGGCAGCAAATGAAATTGATATGCAGAGTGCTCGTAAAGATCAGATGCACCCACAGATACAAGACCGCCTGCTCTTAACTGAAGAACGTATTAAGGGCATTGCTGGGGGAGCGCGCCAAGTAGCGGCGCTGCCAGACCCGCTGGGAATCACGCTTCGCGAAAGCACGCTTGCTAACGGTCTTCACTTAGAACAAAAATCTGTTCCATTCGGCGTTATCGGAATGGTTTATGAAGCACGCCCTAATGTGACAGTCGATGCAGCGGTTATTTTGCTGATGTCTGGAAATGCGGCGCTGTTACGGGGCTCATCAACTGCCCGCAATAGCAATGAAATTTTGGTTAATGTGATGCGAGATGCCTTGAGTGCGACAAAGATTTCACCAGAAGTAATCCAATTGGTGCCAGCTGAAGATCGGGCAACGACAAAAGCACTTCTTACAGCTCGTGGGAAAGTTGATCTAGTTATCCCTCGTGGAAGCGCCGCACTTATCCGCATGGTTGTTGATGAATCAACGGTGCCAACCATCGAAACCGGTGCGGGTGTCTGCCATGTCTATATTGATGAATTTGCAGATGTTGATAAGGCGCTACCCATCCTCATCAATTCAAAGACACATCGACCAAGTGTCTGTAACGCCGCCGAGACGCTGCTTGTGCACAAGTCGATAGCTCCAACATTCCTACCAATGGCGCTCAAGGCGCTAAGCGATGCTGGCGTTATCTTGCATTCAGATGCTGCAGCACAGAAGGTGGCAGAGAAATTCAATATTGCATCGACACTTGCAACGACCGAAAACTGGTCTACTGAATATGGTGTGCTTGAAATGAATGTTGCAGTTGTAGATTCCGTTGATGCGGCCGCTGATCACATTGCAAAGTTTGGAACCAATCACACTGAAGCTATTGTCACTGAAGATAAGGCAGCAGCAGCTCGTTTCGTTGCTCTCTCTGATTGCGCGGCAGTGATGGTCAATACATCAACGCGATTTACCGATGGTGAGCAGATGGGCTTTGGCGCTGAAATCGGTATCTCAAATCAAAAGTTGCATGCACGTGGACCTATGGGGTTAGAAGCGATGACAACTACTACCTGGGTTGTTACCGGTACCGGCCAGATTCGCTCTTAATCCAAACCTTTTATAGACTGCCACCTATGAGCAGCCTCTCCCGCGATGATGTCGCAAAGCTTGCAGGGCTAGCCCGAATCGAAATGACTGAGGAAGAACTCGTTAGCCTCTCTTCACAATTTGGAATGATTCTCGATGCCGTAGCGCGCGTTCAAGAGGTTGAACTCTCAGGTGTTAAAGCCACTTCACATCCACAACCACTGGAAAATGTGGCGCGTCCTGATGTTGTACTGCCAAGCCTTTCACCGGAAGATGCGCTCTCTGGTGCACCCGCAAAGGAAGATTCACGCTTTCGTGTTCCTCAAATTCTTGGTGAAGCCGAATGATTCGTCAGAGCGCAGCCCAGATGGCAGCGGCATTGGCCGAAGGAGCAACGAGTTCAGTTGAATTAACCCAGGCGCATCTAGATCAGATAGCTGCCGTCGATAACGATGTAAAAGCCTTTCTGCATGTTGATGCCGAAGGTGCCTTAGCGCAAGCGAAGTCAGTCGATGCAAAACGTAGGAGCGGTGAAAAGCTTTCGCCACTAGCTGGAATTCCGTTGGCACTCAAGGATGTACTTGCGCAACGTGGAGTACCAACAACTGCCGGGTCAAAAATTTTGCAAGGCTGGCGGCCACCATATGACTCAACAGTTGTCACAAAACTAAAAGATGCCGGCTTAGTTATCTTAGGTAAGACAAATATGGATGAATTCGCAATGGGTTCATCAACTGAAAATTCTGGTTACGGCCCAACATTTAATCCGTGGGATTTAACCCGCACACCAGGGGGCTCTTCCGGCGGATCAGCTGCAGCAGTCTCAGCTTTTCAGGCGCCACTTGCAGTGGGATCAGATACCGGCGGATCAATTCGCCAGCCTGCTGCGCTTACTGGAATCGTCGGAGTTCGCCCAACGTATGGCGCCGTCTCCAGATTTGGATTGATTGCTTATTCATCAAGTCTTGATCAAGCCGGACCATTTGGTCGCACGGTTTTAGATACCGCACTTCTTCATGAAGCAATGGCAGGACATGATCCAAAAGATGCAACAAGTATTAACGCACCGGTTCCGGCAGTTGTCGCAGCAGCAAAGAGTGGCGTTGTTAAAGGTATGAAAATTGGCGTTATTAAGCAGCTGCAAGGAGAGGGATACCAAAAGGGTGTGCACGCGCGCTTCAATGAATCACTTCAAGTTCTAGCTTCCCTTGGGGCTGAAATTGTTGAAGTAGATTGCCCAAACTTTGAATATGCACTCGCTGCTTATTACCTCATCGCACCTTCCGAGTGTTCTTCCAACCTTGCTCGCTTTGATGCAATGCGCTACGGACTTCGCACTGGCGATATCGATGGCGCATCTGCTGAAGCTGTCATGAGCGCAACCCGCGATGCTGGATTCGGGCGGGAAGTAAAGCGACGCATCATTTTGGGAACCTACGCTCTCTCATCTGGTTACTACGATGCCTACTACGGAAGTGCACAGAAAATTCGTACTTTAATCATTCAAGATTACGCCAAGGCATTTACCCATGCCGAAGTATTGGTTTCACCAACTGCACCAACTACTGCTTATAAAATTGGCGAAAAAGTTGATGACCCAATGGCTATGTACTTGGGCGATGTTGCAACAATTCCAGTAAATCTTGCGGGTATTTGTGGAATGTCACTTCCTGCGGGGCTAGCTGATGAAGATAATTTGCCAGTTGGTTTTCAAATCATGGCACCGGCAATGCAAGATCAACGCCTTTATCAGGCAGGTGCAGCGCTAGAAGCAGCGCTGCTTTCAAAGTGGGGCGCGCCAATACTTTCTCAAGCACCGGCGTTAGCAGGGAGCAAGTAATGGCCCTTCCTACCTATGAAGAAGTAATTGCGAAGTGGAATCCAGTTTTGGGTCTGGAAGTTCACGTCGAACTCAATACCCATAGCAAAATGTTCTGCTCGTGTGCCACTGAGTTTGGCGCCGAACCCAATACCCAAACATGTCCGGTCTGTTTAGCACTTCCAGGTGCGCTGCCTGTCGTTAATGAGAAAGCTATCGAATCGACGATTCTGATTGGCCTCGCCCTTAATTGCAAAATCGCACCGTACAGCCGCTTTGCTCGTAAGAATTATTTCTATCCAGATATGCCGAAGAACTTTCAAATTTCGCAGTACGACGAACCAATCTGTTTCGATGGTTACGTCGATGTTGAAATCGAGACCGAAGAGGGTCCCAAGCAATTCCGCATTGAAATTGAACGTGTACATATGGAAGAAGACACCGGAAAGTCACTTCACGTCGGTGGTGCAACCGGTCGTATTCACGGCGCTGACTATTCACTCCTTGACTACAACCGCGCTGGCATTCCGCTGGTTGAAATAGTTACCAAGATTGTTCCGGGAACTGGCAAGTACGCACCAGAGGTTGCAAAGGCATACGTTGCCGAACTTCGCGACATTCTGCGTGGATTAAAAGTCTCCGATGTAAAGATGGAACAAGGCTCACTGCGCTGCGATGCCAACGTTTCCTTAAAACCAATCGGCTCTGATGTATTAGGTACCAGATCAGAGACAAAGAACGTCAACTCGCTTCGCTCTGTCGAACGAGCAATTCGCGGTGAAATGATTCGCCATGCTGAACTCTTAAACGAGGGCAAAAAGGTTAAGCAAGAGACTCGTCACTTCCAAGAAGATACTGGCCTTACTCGTTCTGGTCGCTCGAAGGAACAAGCCGAGGATTACCGCTACTTCCCAGACCCAGATTTAGTACCGGTCACACCAGCGGCAACTTGGATTGAAGAGTTACGTGCAACGTTGCCGGAGCGACCATCACTTCGTCGCAAGCGCATCAAAGAAGAGTGGAACGTTCCAGATAAAGAGATGGAAGCGATGATCAACGCCGATGTCTTAGATATTGTGGAGGCCACGGTAATTCTTGGCGCAGACCCGACCAAAGCGCGCACCTGGTGGCTCGGTGAAATTTCACGTATTGCGAATGATCAAAATGTACCCGTTGCAGATCTTTCAATTACTCCTGCCGATGTGGCCGAACTTGTCGCGCTCGTTGCAGCGGGTGAGCTCACAGACAAACTAGCCCGCCAAGTTGTGGAAGGCGTCATTGCAGGTGAAGGAAAGCCATCAGAAGTTGTGGCAAAGCGCGGAATCAAAGTTGTGAACGACGACGGCGCACTGATGGCAGCGATCGAAAAGGTTTGTACAGAACAAGCTGAGACTGCCGAGAAGGTTCGCGGGGGACACCTACCTGCAGCTGGTGCATTGATTGGCGCAGTCATGAAAGAGACAAAGGGCCAAGCAGATGCTGCACGAGTACGTGAGCTTCTACTTGGCCACTTAGGTCAAGCTTAGAATTTCTAACTAGTTTTTAGTTAGTGCATACCTGCGCCTTCTGTTTCAACGAGTGACTCTTTTCCAATATTAATAAAGAAGAAGAGCACGATTGCGCCAGCAAATAAGAGCGCCGCACTGAACTTAAATGCAGTGGTAAATCCGTGTGTTACTGCAAATGGCTGAACCATCTTGCCTAGTTCCGTATGCGTTGTGGCATAGGCAGTAGTTGCAGTTGCCGCGATTGTATTGAGCAGGGCAACACCGAGTGATCCACCAATCTGCTGAGAAGTGTTCACCATCGCACTTGCAACGCCCGTGTCACGTCCCGATACTCCGTGAAGTGATGTTGAGGTGAGTGGAATAAAGACCAACGCCATGCCGGAGCTCATGATGAGCAGTGATGGGAGCACATGGGTGGAGTAGCTGGTTTCTGGAGTAATGCGAGTGAGCATCAGTAATCCGATACCAGCGAAGATGAGCCCTGGCACCATCAAGGGCTTAGGTCCAATCTTTGGAAGTAGTTGGGATGCAACGCCAGCAAAAATGATGATGCCAATTGAGAATGGCAAGAATGCAAAGCCAGAACGGAGCGGTGTGTACCCGAGAATCACTTGCAGATAGAGACCAAGGAATAGGAACATGGAGAAGAGTCCCGCTCCAACAATGAGTGAGCCAAGGTATGAACCACCTCGGTTACGTTCGGTGATAACGCGAAGTGGCATCAATGGATTTGCAACCTTAGATTCAATAATTACAAATGCGATGAGTAGAACTACCGCGGCTGCGAAGAATGTGAGAGTGAGGGAGTTAGTCCAGCCCTCTCGAGCTGCTTCATTAAATCCGTAGGTAAGAGAGAAGAGTCCGGCAGTCGCGGTGAGAACCCCAGGCACGTCGTAGGACTTATCTCCCGCAGCCTTAGACTCATGTACAAACTTTGCCGCCAAGATCGCCACAATGATTGCAATTGGAGTGTTAACGCCTAAGCACCAACGCCATGATGTGTATTCAGTAAGTACGCCACCAACAATGAGACCAATTGCAGCGCCGCCACCAGAAATCGCGCCGAAGACACCGAAAGCTTTTGCGCGTTCCTTTGGAACAGTAAAGGTAACCGAGATGATTGCTAGTGCAGCTGGTGCAAGAAGAGCACCGAAGACGCCTTGCAGGGCGCGCGAGGCGAAAAGCAGACCTTGAGTCGATGCAATGCCGCCGAGTGCAGAGGCACCAGCGAATCCTAGAAGTCCGATAATAAAAATCTTTTTACGTCCAATAAAGTCACCAATGCGACCACCGAGAAGTAGCAGTGATCCAAATGCCAATGTGTATGCGGTGATAATCCACTGCTGGTTAGCATCAGAGATTCCTAAGTCAATTTTTGCGCTAGGAATTGCGATATTCATGATTGAGCTATCCAGAATTAGCATCAACTGAGAAATGGCAACAACAAATAGCGTGCGCCAACGGGTCGGGTCTAAGGTCTGATCTTGAGCGTTCTGTGACACAGAGGTGTCTCCTTTTAAGGTAGTTTTTCATTTCCCGCAATGTGCACGAGTGAGGTTACAATGCTCTCATGTCGAAGATGAAACCCCGCTCTGGACTTGTCACTGATGGATTAGAGCGTGCGCCAGCGCGCGGAATGCTCCGTGCAGTTGGAATGGGAGATGAAGATTGGGTAAAGCCTCAGATTGGTATCGCCTCATCATGGAATGAAATCACCCCATGTAATCTCTCATTAGATCGTTTAGCTAAGGCTTCAAAGCAAGGCGTTATCGACGCTGGCGGATTTCCCATGCAGTTTGGAACAATTTCTGTTTCAGATGGAATTTCTATGGGCCACGAAGGTATGCACTTCTCGCTCGTCTCGCGCGAAGTTATCGCAGACTCTGTCGAAACGGTGATGCAGGCAGAGCGCCTCGATGGCATGGTCACATTTGCCGGCTGCGATAAATCACTTCCCGGAATGATAATGGCTGCAGCTCGAATCGATGTTGCATCAGTCTTTGTCTACGCCGGTTCAACTCTGCCTGGCCAAGTTGATGGCAAGGATGTGACAATTATCGATGCCTTTGAAGCGGTGGGTGCATGTGCTCGCGGATTGATTACCCAAGATCGGGTTGATCAAATTGAAAAGGCAATCTGTCCTGGTGAAGGTGCCTGCGGTGGAATGTACACAGCAAACACAATGGCAAGTATTGCTGAAGCAATTGGCTTATCTCTTCCGGGTTCAGCTGCGCCTCCTGCAGTTGATCGCCGCCGAGATGCCTACGCGGTCCAAGCAGGTGCGGCAGTCGTAAATTTGATTGCAAAGGGCATTACCACTCGCGATATTTTGACGAAGAAGGCTTTTGAAAATGCCATCACAATTCTGATGGCACTCGGCGGTTCTACCAACGCTGTGCTGCACTTACTCGCAATTGCCCATGAAGCCGAAGTTGACCTGACTATGGAAGATTTTCATCGCATCGGATCAAAGGTCCCGCTACTGGGAGATCTCAAGCCATTTGGTAAATTTGTTATGACCGATGTCGATCGCGTTGGCGGAATCCCGGTAGTTCTGCGCATCCTGCTCGATGCTGGTTATCTACATGGTGATTGCTTAACTGTTACTGGCAAGACCATGGCTGAGAACTTAGCTGATATCAATCCACCGCTAGCCGATGGTGAAGTATTGCGTTCAATAGATAAGCCACTTTCGACTGATGTTGGAATCACAATCCTTGGCGGCTCACTTGCTCCAGAAGGCGCGGTATGTAAGACAGCAGGCATCGGAGTTGAAGAATTCGAAGGACCAGCTCGTGTATTTGAACGTGAACAAGCAGCTATGAAAGCGCTTGAAGATGGAACCATTAAAGAAGGCGACGTCGTAGTAATTCGCTACGAAGGCCCTAAGGGTGGACCTGGCATGCGCGAGATGTTGATGATTACCGGCGCAATTAAGGGAGCGGGACTTGGCAAGAAGACGTTGCTTCTTACAGACGGTCGATTCTCTGGCGGGTCAACCGGTTTATGTGTTGGACATATTGCACCGGAGGCAGTCGATGGTGGTCCGATTGCATTTATCAAAGATGGCGATCGCATCCGCATCAATATTCCAACTCGAAAACTTGATTTACTTGTTGAGCCAGCAGAACTTGAAGCTCGAAAGGTGGGCTGGAAGCCACTGCCACACAAGTACACCCGCGGTGTCCTTGCAAAGTATTCGAAGCTAGTGGGTTCAGCATCCAAGGGCGCTGTCTGCGATTAATTGGGCTGCCGTAATGGGCTGTCTCAAGAATTGAGACCTGTATCTCATCTCTTGACTCGCAAGGCCTCTGCGTTGGAGAATAGGACCATGCAATCAACACTTTCGTCAGTTATTTCAGTGGTGGTGATTCGATAGCGCGTGCCTTCACGTCACACGCGCCCTCAGATATCTGAGGGTTTTTTCATTTAACTCGATTGAAGAATTTAAGAGCAAGGAAAGGAGTACGAAGTTGGCCACACATGTTCCAACAGCGAATGGCACTGCAATGACAGGAGCTACTTCACTTGTGAAGAGTCTTGAAGCAGCTGGCGTAGAAGTCATGTTCGGACTCCCAGGCGGTGCAATTCTTCCCGCTTACGATCCAATTTATGATTCAACGATTCGTCACATTTTGGTTCGTCACGAACAAGGAGCTGGCCATGCTGCAACTGGCTACGCGCAAGTTTCTGGGCGCGCTGGTGTTTGTATTGCAACATCTGGTCCTGGTGCGACCAACCTTGTAACACCGCTCATGGATGCGGCAATGGATTCAGTGCCATTGGTTGCAATTACTGGCCAAGTTCCATCTGCGGCAATCGGAACTGATGCCTTCCAAGAAGCTGACATCCGCGGAATCACAATGCCATTTACTAAACACAATTACTTGGTTACTGATCCCGACCAAATTCCGGGCGCCATCGCGGAAGCGTTCCATATTGCAACAACTGGTCGTCCTGGTCCAGTTCTGGTCGACATTGCAAAAGATGCGCTGCAGAAGATGACAACTTTTAATTGGCCAACCTCAATTAATTTGGCTGGCTATAAGCCAAAGACAACCCCTGACTCACAAGCAATCACTGATGCGGCAGCGCTCATCGCGCAATCTTCAAAGCCCGTTTTCTATGTTGGTGGCGGCGTAATCAAGGCGAACGCGCATGCTGAACTTCGCCAACTGGTCGAACTTCTTGGTGCACCAGTTGTCACAACTCTTATGGCGCGCGGTGCTTTCCCTGATTCACATCCGTTACATATGGGTATGCCAGGAATGCACGGAACAGTTGCTGCTGTTACCGCACTACAAAAAGCTGACCTACTTATTACTTTAGGTGCCCGCTTTGATGATCGTGTAACCGGCAAGCTCTCTACCTTTGCACCTAACGCGAAAATTCTTCATGCAGATATCGACCCAGCAGAAATTGGCAAGAACCGTCATGCCGACGTTGCAGTTGTGGGCGATGTGCGCGAAACCATTGCAGCACTTATTCCAGCGCTGAAGGCAGCGCTTGCAAAGAACAAGCCAGATCTAACTGCTTGGTTACGTCAGATGAACTCCTTGAAATCAACCTACCCATTGGGCTTTGATGTTCCTGAAGATGGTTCACTTTCACCACAACTTGTTATTCAGCGAATCGGACAGATTTCTGGAACGGATACGATTTTTACTTCCGGTGTTGGCCAACATCAGATGTGGGCTTCCCAATTTATTTCATACGAACATCCTCGTACCTGGCTTAACTCAGGTGGTGCTGGAACCATGGGCTACGGAGTACCTGCAGCAATGGGTGCAAAAGTTGCCGCACCTAATTCAACTGTCTGGGCGATCGATGGCGATGGTTGTTTCCAAATGACGAACCAAGAGCTAGTTACCTGTGCGTTAAACAATATTCCGATCAAGGTCGCAATTATTAACAATGAATCACTCGGCATGGTTCGTCAATGGCAGACCTTGTTCTACGACAGCCGTTATTCAAACACTTCACTTGAATCAAAGCGCGTTCCAAACTTTCCAATGTTGGCCGAATCAATGGGCTGCGTTGGCCTTGCCTGCGAGCGTCCAGAGGACCTTGATAAGACAATCGAAAAAGCGATGTCGATTAATGACCAACCAGTAGTTGTGGATTTCCGAGTTCATCGTGATGCCATGGTCTGGCCAATGGTTGCCGCAGGAACATCGAATGATGAAATCATGATTGCCCGCGCTACTGCGCCCGACTGGGATTCACAGGAGCTCTAATGACTACTGCACCCCGTCGCCAACATACCCTCGAAGTCCTTGTTGAGAATGCACCTGGAGTTTTAGCTCGCGTAGCCGGCTTGTTTTCGCGCCGTGCATTCAACATTGATTCACTCAATGTTGGACCGACTGAGAACTCAGCAATTTCAAAGATGGTTATCGTCGTGGGAGTAGAAGGTCACTCACTCGAACAAGTAATTGCTCAGCTCGATAAGTTAGTAAGCGTTATCTCAATTAAGGAAATCTTGACCGGCAATAAGCCAGAAGCAATAAGCACGCAACCCGACTACCAAAACTAAGCAAGAAACTACAAAAGGAGAAATACCGTGGCAACGATGTATCACGAAGACGATGCAGATCTAGCAATCATCCAAGGTCGTAAGGTCGCGATCATCGGTTACGGCTCACAAGGCCACGCACATGCACTGAACCTACGTGACTCAGGTGTTGATGTGCGTGTTGGTCTCAAAGAGGGTTCACCATCTCGTGCAAAGGCAGAGGCAGAAGGCCTGCGCGTTGTCAGCGTTGCCGAAGCAGTTAAGGAAGCAACTGTCATTATGTTGCTCGCGCCAGATCACTTGCAGCGCCACATTTACACAGAATCAATTTTGCCAAACCTTAAGAATGGCGACGCGCTCTTTTTTGGCCACGGATTTAACATTCGCTTCGGTTACATCAAGCCAAGTGCCGATGTAGATGTCTGCATGGTTGCGCCAAAGGGTCCAGGACACTTGGTGCGCCGCGAATATGCAGCGGGCCGCGGAGTTCCTGTCATCGTTGCAGTTGAACAAGATTCAACAGGCAGCGCTTGGCCACTAACACTTTCATATGCAAAGGCAATCGGCGGACTTCGTGCAGGCGGAATTCTGACCACATTTACCGAAGAGACTGAGACAGATCTATTCGGTGAGCAGGCTGTTCTCTGTGGTGGCGCATCACAGCTGGTCATGTACGGTTTCGAAACACTTGTCGAAGCTGGCTACCAGCCAGAAGTTGCATACTTCGAGTGCCTACACGAGCTCAAGCTCATCGTTGACCTTATGTACGAAGGTGGAATCGCAAAGCAGCGCTGGTCAGTTTCAGATACTGCTGAATTCGGTGACTATGTTTCAGGTCCACGAGTTATCGATCCACGCGTAAAAGAGAATATGAAGGCTGTCCTTGCTGACATCCAATCAGGCGTATTTGCAAAGCGCTTTATTGATGATCAAGAAGCAGGCGCACCTGAATTCAAGTCACTTCGCGCAAAGGGTGAAACCCACATTATTGAAAATGTAGGACGCGAACTTCGCAAGATGTTTACTTGGATTAAGAGCTCGAACAAGGATGATTACAAAGAAGGAAGTGCAGCGCGTGGCTAAACCTGTTGTTCTGATTGCTGAAGAACTCAGCGCTGCAACACTTGATGCCCTTGGGCCTGACTTTGAAGTTCGTAATTGCGACGGGGCAAACCGTGGTGAACTTCTTGCAGCACTGGGTGCTGGAGTGGACGCGGTTCTGATTCGCTCTGCGACCAAAATGGATGCCGAAGCAATCGCTGCGGCCAAGGGCCTGAAGGTCATTGCTCGCGCAGGTGTAGGCCTTGATAACGTTGATATTCCAGCGGCAACTGCAGCTGGTGTCATGGTTGTAAACGCACCAACTTCAAATATCGTCTCTGCCGCCGAACTTGCAATCTCACTGCTGCTCGCCTCCGCTCGTTTCATTTCGCCAGCACACGCAGCACTTCGTGCCGGAAAGTGGGCACGTTCTAAGTACACCGGAGCCGAACTCTTTGAAAAAACTCTCGGAGTGGTTGGCTTTGGTCGCATTGGACAACTTGTGGCACATCGCATGCAGGCATTTGGCATGAACGTTGTTGCCTACGATCCTTATTTGCAACCAGCGAAAGCAGCGCAATTGGGTGTTGAACTAGTTGAACTCGATGAACTGCTCAAGCGCAGTGATTTCATCACGATTCACCTGCCAAAGACGAAAGAGACTGCCAACCTGATTGGCGTTGAAGCGTTGAAGAAGGTCAAGAAGGAAGTTCGCATTATCAATGCTGCACGCGGCGGAGTACTTGATGAGAGCGCTCTTTATGATGCAATCGTTGAGGGTCGCGTTGCTGGTGCCGGTCTAGATGTTTATGTAACTGAGCCATGCACCGACTCACCTTTATTCCAACTTGATCAAGTTGTTGCAACTCCGCACCTGGGAGCATCTACTGATGAAGCGCAAGAGCGTGCCGGAATCGCAGTAGCTGTTTCAGTGCGTAAAGCACTTGCCGGCGAACTTGTTCCTGATGCAGTGAACGTAAAGGGTGGAGCTATCCACGACGAGATTCGTCCATCACTTCCACTTGTTGAGAAGATGGCGCAACTTGCAACTGCAATCGCTGGTGAGACTCCAGTTTCGATGGAGATCACCGTCAAAGGTGATATCTCTGTTCATGATTCTTCTGTTCTTGCAATCAGTGCACTTAAGGGAGCACTACTTGCATCAGGTGCCGAAGATGTTACTTATGTAAATGCCCCAGGCTTAGCTGCCGAACGTGGCGTCACATCATCTGTCATCACAACACCTGACAGCCCTGGCTATCGCAGCATGATTTCTCTTCGTGCAGCGCTGAACAATGGCAAATCAATTACCGTCGACGGAACTCTGATGGGTATCCGAATGGTCGAGAAAATCATCGCCATCGATGGCTTTGATTTAGATCTGCCTCCAACCGAAAACCTACTTTTCTTGCGCTATGCAGATAAGCCAGGTGTCGTTGGGGCGGTAGGAAATGCTCTTGGTAACGCCAAGATTAATATCGCTGGCATGCAGGTAGCTCGCGTATCTGCCGGCGGTAGCGCGCTGATGGCGCTTACCGTTGATTCAGCTGTCTCTGATGCAGTTGCTGAAACTGTAAAGAAAGAGACCGGTGCCGAAATAGTTCGCTCAGTAACGCTGGTGAATTAATGTCGCGCACAAAAAATCTCGCTGTAATCGCCGGTGATGGCATCGGTACTGAAGTTGTCAGTGAAGGCCTTAAAGTTCTTGATGTCATTGCAAAAAAGTATGACCTCACTTTCAATAAGACCCACTACGACTTAGGTGCTGGTTATTGGCATCGCACCGGTGAGGTTCTCCCAGATTCAGTTCTGGCAGAGCTGGCAAAGTCAGATGTCATCTTGCTTGGCGCCGTGGGTGATCCCACTGTTCCAAGTGGCGTGTTAGAGCGTGGACTTCTGCTAAAAATTAGATTCGCATTCGACCATTACATTAATTTGCGCCCAGCAAAGTTAATGCCTGGAGTCACCGGTCCGCTTGCCACCAAGGCGCCGATCGACTTCATCGTTGTTCGCGAAGGAACTGAAGGTCCTTACGTTGGCGCTGGCGGAGTTCTTGCTGAAGGTACAGCCTCTGAGATTGCAACAGAAGAGTCTCTTAATACTCGTCGTGGGGCAGAGCGTGTTATTCGTGATGCCTTTGCGCGCGCAGCAACTCGCAATCGCAAGAAGCTCACCCTTGTACATAAGAACAATGTGCTTACTCGTGCTGGCAGCCTATGGACTCGTACATTTAATGAAGTTGCAAAGGAATTTCCAACAGTAACGACAGATTATTTGCACGTTGATGCGGCATCCATGTTCTTTGTTACCAACCCAGAGCGCTTCGATGTTGTTGTGACAGATAACCTCTTCGGAGATATCTTGACCGATATCGCGGCTGCAATCTGTGGTGGTATTGGCCTTGCCGCCTCTGGAAATATCAACCCAACGGGTGCTTTCCCTTCAATGTTTGAGCCGGTACACGGCTCAGCTCCAGATATCGCGGGTAAGAATATTGCTGACCCAACTGCGACCGTGATGTCTGTGGCAATGATGCTCGATCATTTGAAATTACATGATGCAGCACGTGATGTTGAAAAAGCTGTGGCAGCTGATTTGGTTTCTCGTGGTGATAAGAAGCGAAGCACAACCGAAATTGGTTCAGCGTTAGCAGAATTGGTGAAGTAAATGAAGATCTCTCTCAATCCACATGCAGTTCCAACCGCAGAGCGCGAAGAAAAAGTTGCTAACTGTGGTTTTGGAAAGTACTACACCGACCATATGGTCGTATGTGAGTGGACTGAAAGCGGTGGCTGGGAAGAACCTGAGTTAAAGCCTTATGGCCCACTCACACTCGACCCGGCAACAGCTGTTTTTCATTATGGCCAAGAAATCTTTGAAGGTATGAAGGCATATCGCCAACCTGATGGCGGTATCGCCCTCTTTCGTCCAGAAGCTAATGCGCGCCGCTTTGCAAAGTCAGCTAATCGCTTAGCCCTTCCCGAAATGCCAGAAGAGTTATTTCTGGAAACTATTCATACTCTTGTAAAGCAAGATGCTGGCTGGACTCCTGGAAAAATTGGCGAAGCGCTCTATATTCGACCATTCATGATTGCTACCGAAGTTGGTCTCGGAGTACGTCCGACTAATAAGGCAACCTACCTTCTTATTGCAACTCCAGCAGGCGCTTACTTTGATCCATCAAAAGCGGTCTCGGTCTGGATCTCTACCGAGTATGTTCGCGCAGCCCAAGGCGGAACCGGAGAAGCAAAGTGTGGTGGCAATTACGCAGCTTCACTAATCGCGCAGAAAGCGGCGGCAAAGGAAGGCTGCGATCAAGTGGTCTGGATTGATGCAATCGAACGTAAATGGGTAGAAGAGATGGGCGGCATGAATCTTTACTTCGTTAAAGGTAAAGGCGCCAATGCAACAGTTATCACTCCTAAACTTACGGGAACGCTCTTGCCCGGCATCACTCGAGATTCAATTCTCTCTGTCGCGCGCGATCTTGGTTATAAGACCGAAGAAGTAATGCTCTCTGTCGATGATTGGCGAGATGGCGTTTCAACCGGTGAAATCACTGAAATCTTCGCCTGTGGAACTGCCGCTGTTGTATCTCCAGTTGGGCAAGCAAAATCAGCGATGGGTACTTGGGTGACCGGCGATGGCGAACCTGGCGTAATCACCATCCAGATTCGCAATCACTTATTAGCAATTCAACATGGCACGATTGAAGATAAGCATGGCTGGATGCATAAGGTTGCGCTGTGACAATCAGTGATGCCTTCCATATCTATGACACCACTTTGCGCGATGGCGCTCAACAAGAGGGTTTAAATCTTTCGGTTCACGACAAACTGACTATCGCTCGCCACCTAGATGATCTCGGCGTCGGTTTTATCGAAGGTGGCTGGCCGGGTGCCAATCCGAAAGATACTGAATTTTTCGCTCTCGCTAAGAAAGAGCTCAAACTTAAGAACGCAACCTTTGTCGCATTTGGTGCAACTCGTCGTCCAAATGTGAAGGCTGCCGATGATGTCTTACTTGGCGCCCTTCGCGATTCCGGTGCACCAGCCGTAACTTTGGTGGCCAAGTCATACGACCGTCATGTCGAGCTTGCACTGAAGACAACACTCGATGAGAACCTAGAAATGATTCGTGATTCAGTAACGCACTTACGTCAAGAAGGCCAGCGAGTATTTCTCGATGCCGAACACTTCTTCGATGGCTATCGCGCAAATCGTGCCTACGCTCTTGAAGTCATTCGGGTTGCGGCTGAAGCAGGCGCGGATGTTATTGCGCTCTGCGATACCAACGGCGGCATGCTCCCTGATGAAATTGCCGACGTTGTGCACGACATTCTTGGTGCATCATCCGCTCGACTTGGCATTCACTGCCACAACGACACCGGGTGCGCGGTTGCGAATTCAATGGCCGCTGTTGCTGCAGGTGTCACACACGTACAAGGAACGCTCAATGGTTACGGAGAGCGCACTGGAAATGCTGACCTAGTAACCATCATCGCCAACTTAGAGTTGAAGAAGAAGCAGGAAGTTCTGCCGCAGAATGCGTTACGCGAGGCTTTCCGAATTTCGCATGCAGTTGCAGAGGTAACGAATATTTCACCATCTTCGCGCCAGCCGTATACCGGTGTCTCTGCCTTTGCCCACAAGGCTGGTCTGCACGCATCAGCGATCAAAGTTGATCCAGCGCTATATCAACACGAGGATCCGGAATCTGTCGGAAACGATATGCGCATGCTTGTCTCCGATATGGCCGGTAGGGCATCTATCGAATTGAAATCTATGGAACTCGGCGTCGACCTCAACGGCGACCGCGAACTTATTGGCCGCGTTGTCGAACGAGTAAAAGAGATGGAATCTCGGGGCTTCACCTTCGAAGCAGCGGACGCCTCATTCGAACTTCTATTGCGCGAAGAAGCAACTGGCAAGCGCCCATCATTTTTCACCATTGATCATTGGCTTACGACAACTGAACGCGGTGCCAACAACGCAATTATTACTAAGGCCGAAGTCACTGTTACTGCACAAGGTAAAGAGATCACCTGTAGCGGAGCGGGAAATGGTCCGGTTAACGCATTCGATAATGCGCTGCGCGACGGCCTAAACCGGCTCTATCCAGAACTTTCCGCACTCGAACTCACTGATTACAAAGTTCGTATCCTGGAAGGCCGTCTTGGAACCGGCGCAATTACTCGGGTATTGATTGAAACTTCTGATGGCAAGGGCGAGTGGAACACCGTGGGTGTACATGAGAACGTAATTGCCGCCTCCGCTATGGCGTTAGAAGATGCGCTGACCTTCGGGTTATTGCGACAGGGTCGTCGGGCAGACTAGTGCTTACTTTGTTGCGGGTTATTCTTTACCTGTGACCACATTTGAGAAAGTCGTAGGGGAGTACACCCGCTATCTCGAAAAAGAGCGCACTCTGTCGGCTCACACAATTCGCGCCTACTTAGGTGATCTCACCAGTTTTATCGACAGCCTTAAAGCGCAAGGCGTTAAGGAAGTTTCTGCAATAACGATTGCCAATATTCGTACCTGGCTCGCAACCCAACAAGTAACTGGCGGTGCGCGCACAACTCTCTCTCGCAGAGCGGTCTCGATTCGGCTATTTACTAAATGGGCGGCAAAAAATGGATATCTAGCAAAAGATGTAGGGGCAACCCTTGCTACACCGAAAGGTCACCGGACGCTGCCAGAAGTGCTCACGGTAAGTGATGCCACAACTGCGATGGATTCACTTGCAACGCGGGTGGCCGAAGAAGAGACTCCACTTTCCAAACGCGATTGTGCAATTCTGGAAGTTCTTTACGCTTCCGGTGCGCGTGTCTCTGAACTTTGCGGTCTTGATCTCGGTGATATTGATTATCAACGGAACACAATTCGCGTTATTGGTAAAGGCGATAAGGAGCGCACGATTCCGCTTGGAAATCCGGCGATGAAAGCACTCGATGATTGGTTGAAAAATGGAAGGGCCGAGATTGCAAAGAGTGGTTCTGCTAGCGCTGTTTTCCTTGGCGCCCGCGGTGCCCGCATCGATCAGCGCACAGTTCGCACCGTTGTTTATGAAGCGCTTTCAGCTCTTGAAGGTGCGCAGCGCATGGGCCCACACGCCCTACGACATTCAGCGGCTACTCATCTACTCGAAGGTGGCGCCGACCTTCGCACCGTGCAAGAAATATTGGGACACGCATCCCTGGCCACCACCCAGATCTATACACATGTTTCGACGGAAAGATTGCAGAAAGCATTTAAACAGGCTCATCCTCGCGCTTAATACTGAGGAAGCCGGTGGATTTTGCACCCCTTGGCGGCAGGTAAGATTTGCCCCGCACCAGTTGCGAAATTGGTGACATCTCAGCACTTATGTATGAACTGCTTTGCAGGGAATACAAGCCACTTCGGTCCACTCATTTTTGAATGGTCGGCGTTGTAAGTGCGACGGTCTTAGCAAATTGTTAAGACATTAACCGAGCAGGTTCTTGTGCTGTGCACAAAAACCTAAGAAGGAGCGTGCCGTCATGGCAGTTGTAACAATGCGCGAACTCCTCGACAGCGGAGTCCACTTCGGACACCAGACTCGTCGTTGGAATCCAAAGATGAAGCGTTTTATTTTCACCGAACGCAATGGCATCTACATCATCGACATCCAGCAATCACTTGCACTTATCGACTCTGCTTACGCATTCGTTAAGGACACTGTTGCTAAGGGTGGCCACGTCCTATTCGTAGGAACAAAGAAGCAGGCGCACAAGCCAATCATCGATCAAGCAGCTCGCGTTGGTATGCCAACAGTTACAGAGCGCTGGTTAGGTGGAATGCTCACAAACTTCCCAACTGTCTATAAGCGTATTCAGCGTCTTAAGGAGCTCGAAGCTCTTGAGACAGCAAACGATCTTCTGCTCACAAAGAAGGAACTCCTTGTTCTTCGCCGTGAGCGCGAAAAACTATTTAAAAACCTCGATGGTATCCGTCACATGACCAAGTTGCCTTCGGCAATCTGGGTTGTCGATACCAAGAAGGAGCACCTTGCAGTACAGGAAGCTAAGAAGCTTGGTATTCCAGTTATTGCAATCCTCGATACCAACTGCGATCCAGATGAAGTTGATTTCAAGATCCCAGGTAACGACGATGCGATCCGTTCAATTGAACTCCTTACTCGCGTAATCACAGATGCAATTGTTGAGGGCCTTAAGGCTCGTACAGCTGCTGCACCTGCTCCGGTTGCAACAGCAGAGGCTGCGGCTGCACAGGCACTTGAAGCGGAAATTCTTCAGGCATCAGCACCAACTTCAGATGCAACACCAGCACCTGACGCACCAGTGGAGGCATAAGCAACGTGGCTAACTATTCAGCAGATGATGTAAAGCGTCTTCGCGAAGCAACTGCAGCAGGAATGCTCGATTGCAAGAAGGCACTTGATGAAGCAGACGGTGATTACGACAAGGCGATTGAAATCATTCGCGTTAAGGGACAAAAGGGCGTTACCAAGCGCGAAGGTCGTTTAACGTCAAATGGTTTAGTTGTTGCAAAAGTTTCAGGTGACCTTGGTGTCATGCTCGAACTTAACTGCGAGACAGACTTCGTGGCAAAGGGCGAGCGTTTTATCGCACTTGGCGATGAACTGGTAGATCACTTGCTCTCTTCTAAGTCAGTAGATGTTGCCGCATTCCTATCTTCGACAATGGCTAACGGCAAGACCGTTCAGACAGTTATCGATGAAGGAAACGCAACGCTCGGCGAGAAGATTGAACTTCGTAACGTTGCCGTAATTGAAGGTCCTGTTGGACTCTACCTCCACCGCACCAGCCCAGATCTGCCACCACAGGTTGGCGTCTTGGTTTCACTTGCTAAGGAAGCAGCTGAAGTTGGTAAGGATGTTGCACAGCACATCGCAGCATTTGCACCACGCTTTGTTAATCGCGAAGATGTTCCAGCAGACCTAATCGAGACAGAGCGTCGTCTTGCAGAGGAGACAGCACGCGCAGAAGGAAAGCCAGAAGCTTCACTTTCCAAGATTATCGAAGGGCGCGTAACTGGATTTGTGAAGGAAGTTTCACTCATCGAGCAGTCTTTCGCTAAGGATGCCAAGAAGACCGTTAAGCAGATCCTCGATGAGGCAGGAACCGCCGTCAAGGCATTCCACCGTTTCCGCGTAGGTCAGTAAACTATCCAGAGGTAAAGATTTAAGAAGAGCGAGAGGAGCACCAATGCCAGGTACCCAGACTTCATCAGTGAGGCGAACGTATCAGCGGGTGCTCCTTAAGCTTTCTGGGGAAGTTTTCGGTGGCAATAAAGGCATCGGTGTTGATCCCGATGTATTAGCCGATGTCGCAAAGCAGATTGCAGACGTTGTTCGCAGCAAAGTACAGATTGCAATCGTTGTCGGTGGCGGTAATTTCTTCCGCGGCGCCGAACTTTCAGAGCGCGGCATGGAACGCTCCCGCGCTGACTACATGGGAATGCTCGGAACAGTAATGAACTGTTTAGCACTACAAGATTTTCTCGAAAAAGAGGGCGTTGATACTCGCGTCCAAACTGCTATTACCATGGGTCAGGTTGCAGAACCATATGTTCCACGTCGCGCTATTCGTCACCTAGAAAAAGGTCGCGTAGTTATTTTCGGAGCTGGCGCCGGAATGCCATTTTTTACAACCGATACCGTCGCAGCGCAGCGCGCACTTGAAATCGGTGCCGGCGCACTCTTGCTCGCAAAGTCGGGCGTCGATGGCGTCTACAACGCAGATCCGCGCAAAGATTCAACTGCAACGAAGTTCGACACAATTTCTTACGATGAAGTTCTCCAGAAGTCACTCGCTGTCGCAGATGCCGCAGCGTTTAGCTTATGTCGAGAGAATAATTTGCCCATCGTTGTCTTTGACTTGATGACCAATGGAAATATCGGCCGCGCAGTTCGCGGTGAAAAGATTGGAACTCTCGTCTCCTAGACGAGGGCTACTCAAAAGGGGTAAAGAAGATGGCAGATGTAACGAGCGCACTTTCCGAGGCGACTGAGAAGATGAATAAGGCCGTTGAAGTTGCCAAAGATGACTTCGGCGCCATTCGTACCGGCCGTGCTCACCCTGCTATGTTCAACAAGATCATGGTCGATTACTACGGCACCTTCACATCACTCTCGCAGCTAGCAACAATTCAGGTTCCCGAGTCCCGCATGGCAATTGTTTCTCCCTTCGATAAGGGAGCTATGGCATCGATTGAAAAAGCTATCCGCGAATCAGATTTGGGCGTCAACCCAGCATCAGATGGCGCAGTTATTCGCGTTAACTTCCCACAGCTGACAGAAGAGCGCCGCAAGGATTACATCAAGGTGGCGAAGACAAAGGCAGAAGATTCCAAGATTTCAGTGCGCAATATTCGCCGCACCGCCAAGGAATTGATGGAGAAGTTAGAGAAAGATGGCGACATCGGTAAAGATGATTTAAGCCGCGGTGAAAAAGAACTTGAGAAAATCACTTCTGATCACGTGGCAAAAATTGATGAACTGCTTAAGCATAAGGAGGCTGAACTTCTCGAAGTCTAAGACTTCCTTGAAGTTCACTTACCGTGTCCGATTTACATTCGATTAACGAGGCTATCAATAAGCGCGCTGGTCGAAAACTTGGACCCTCAATCCTGGTCAGTCTCGGAATTCTGCTCCTAGTTTGGTTATCTCTTTCTACCTTCCGAGTCATCTTTGCCGTGCTCGTCACAGGTGCAGTCATTCTCGGAATCCGCGAAATCAATCGTGCCTTTACCGCCGTTGATATTCACGTTCCGCTCTGGTCACTAACTACCGCAACTATCGCACTTGGCGCATCTACCTGGCTCGGGGGAGTCTCCGGTCTAGCAGTAGCAACTGCGATTTCATTTCCTGCACTTCTCGTTCTGCTTCTGCCGCGCGGAACCGAAAACTTTGTTAAGACCGCATCTGCTTCCGCTCTTGCGTTGATCTACCTTCCTTTTCTTGCGGGTTTTCTGATTCTGCTTGCTCGACCATCAAACGGGTTAGAGCGAGTAATGACCTTCGTCATTCTCGTCTCCTGCAATGACACCTTCGCCTATTTCACTGGCGTACTCTTTGGTAAGCATCCATTAGCACCACGCATCAGCCCAAAGAAAACTGTCGAAGGCCTCATCGGCTCACTCATCTTTACCGTTATCGGTGGCGCACTTGCCTTCCACTTCATTATGGACTCTGAATACTGGATCGGCGTATTGGCCGGATTACTCACTGTCTTCACCGCTACTGCTGGCGATTTGATTGAGTCAGCACTTAAGCGCGATATGGCAATCAAAGATATGGGTTCACTCTTGCCGGGCCACGGTGGAGTTCTAGATCGTCTTGATTCAGTTCTCTTTGCCGCCCCTGCCTTATGGCTCGCACTTGAAATCGTGCGCCGCGCACAAGATTCTGGGCTGCTATGACAACCGAGCGCCCAACCGAACTTAAGTTAGTTTTTGATGAGCCGGTGCAGAAAAAGAAAGCACCTAAGCACCTTGCTGATTTCGCACCAGAAGAGCGCAAAGCGTGGGCGAAGGAACATGGCTTCCAACCATTTAGAGCAGCGCAAGTAGCTACCCACTACTTCACCCACCTTTCAAATACTCCAGAAGATTGGTCTGATATTCCGGCCGCCGAGCGCCAAGTAATTGCTGATGCGCTGACCCCTAAGATGATTGAACTAGTTACTACCCGCACAACAGATGGCGGTATGACCCGCAAAGATTTGTGGAAGTTACACGATGGCGTTCTCGTTGAATCAGTCTTGATGCGTTATTCAGATCGCACAACAGTCTGTATCTCTTCCCAAGCAGGATGCGGGATGAACTGCCCATTCTGTGCGACGGGACAAGCAGGACTGACACGAAACTTATCCGCCGCCGAAATCACCGACCAGATTGTTGCTGCAGCACGTGCGTGTGCTCAAGGTGAAATGCCAGGTGGTCCAACTCGACTTTCCAACATTGTCTTTATGGGAATGGGCGAACCACTTGCTAATTACAACGCAGTGGTGCGCACACTTCACAACATAACTGACCCAAATCCTGATGGACTCGGTATTTCTGCTCGCTCGGTAGTTGTCTCAACCGTGGGGCTTGTTCCAGGAATTGAAAAGCTGATGGATGAAGGAATCAACTGCACCTTAGCGGTTTCACTTCACACTCCAGATGATGAACTTAGAGATTCTCTTGTTCCTATTAATAACCGGTTTAACGTTCGTGAAGTATTGGCTGCAGCGGACGCATATGAGAAGAAGACTGGTCGCCGCTACTCAATTGAATACGCGCTCATTCGCGATATCAACGATCAATCATGGCGTTCAGACTTACTCGGCCGTCTGCTCAAAAACAGAAATGCCCACGTGAACTTGATTCCGCTCAATCCAACACCTGGCTCGAAATGGACCGCCTCTCGTCGCGAAGATGAATCAGAGTTTGTGCGAATTCTTGAGTCTTATGGGGTTCCGGTCACAGTGCGCGATACCCGCGGGCGTGAAATTGATGGCGCCTGCGGCCAATTGGCCGCTTCTGAGAAAGCCAAGCCGTAATTAGACTTGCCTCTGTCTGAGCGAGCCAGAACCGGGAATTAGGAATTAGTAAAGTGAATGCAAAAAGTGCACGTAAGCCTTCACCAATTCACGCTATTCAATCGCTTCGGATCTTTGTATCACTTGCACTCTTTATAAGTATTTTCAGCGCTGCCTCAATCAGCCCTGTCGCTGCGGCGAGTAACGGATTAGTTTTTAATGTCCGGCAAAATGCCACCGGAGCAATTACTGCGAATTTAGCAAAGGACCAAATCTCTTCAGGGACCCTTGGTTATTGTGGAAGCGCAACTCTTTCAACTATTAACTTTACGAGTTGGGCTTCACCAATTACGTGCTCATTTCCTTACTCACAATCTTTTGCTTCCGGGTTTATCAAGGCCCCGTTTAGCGGAATGGTCACTCTGACCACCTCGTCTGACGACGGAGTGCAAGTGCAAGTAAATGATTGGATAGGAATCAATAACTGGGATGACCACGCAGCGGAATCAGATTCCATGGCTATTCCAATGGTTGCCGGAAACTATTACCCAATTAAAATTTGGTATGCAAGTGGCGGTGGCGGAGGTGTCCTAAGTCTTTCTTGGAGCTGGCCTGGTCAATCCAGTGTCATCGTGCCTACCGGAAGCCTGTATCAATCTGAAAATGATTTTGATAGCTGTGTGGCGCGAAGTGGAACGGGGCCAAATTGCCCGGGCTCGTCAGCGCTTCAGATAAAGCAGTTGACCGGGACAAATTCCGATGGGCTTTATTGGATTGATCTAAATGACGGTTCGGGGGCTAAAGCTACGTACAGCATCATGAATAGCGTCCATGGTGGTGGCGGCTGGATGCTTGCGATGAAAGGCAAAGACAGCGCATCTACTTTTGGGTACGACTCTGCTTATTGGAAAGATGCCAATCTCTTAAATTCAGAGCGACCGTCGAGAAACAATCAAGAGGATGTGGATGCCAAATACTTACCTTTTACAAAATCAAGAGCTACTGATGTAATGGTGATTTTTCCCGACTACGCAGCGAGCACATATAAAGGGGCCTATCCCTCAAGCGGCGATGGTTTTGCGTGGTCTGAGAATTTAGCAAATAACAGAACCTGGACAGCCACTGACGGAACCTCTTGGAACTTCAACCAAGGCGGGGATCCGTCAGGTACAAGTGCATGTGCCACTTATCCATCGACCATGCAGACAATATTTTCTAATTCGAGTCGTTGCCTAATTCGAAAAGTTAATACTACATATTCCGCTTCAAGTAGTCCTTATGATCCAATCGGAAACGACCTATTCTATAGTCAAAGTCAAATTCGCTTTTTTGGGTTTAATTATGCGAGTACATCCACTGGAAGCCAAATGTATAAAGCGCGTTTCGGATTTGGCTGGAATGAGAACGATGGAACAAACGAAGCATCTAATGATGGAACAGCTGGCATCGGACTTCTGTCCTCAGGTATGGCAATCACTTCGGGCACTCGCAATGGCTGTTGCGCAACACAAAATGGGGTCAGTGGTGGAAGTTCCACAGAAACTAATTTTAGTTTTGAACTATTCGTTAAGAACACAACCACAATTATGATTTCTGGGGCGTCAACCCTACGCACGCAAAATGGTTTGAACGCAACCACAACATATTCGGCTGATCAAGGAAACACTCCAACCTATGCGCTTTCGCCCGTAATTCCTGGAATATCAATTAACGCTTCAACGGGCGTCTTAACCGCAGCAAACTCCCTGGGTATCGGGACGTATCGTGAAACCGTGACGGTGAGTAATGCACTAGGGGCCTCGGCGGTAAGGGCTGTAACTATTGAAGTAATTGCTGCATCAGGAGAGACCGATACAGCCTTAACTCTTAGTGCGGGAAAATATGCATGGGCGCCCGACAGTAGTGAACTAGATGTGACGAGCGCCATCACATTAGAGGCCTGGGTGTATCAGACTTCCACTAATTCAGGCGTCTGGAACATGGTCATGAACAAAGAGAATTCCTATGAACTCGGGACGATCGGCACCACTTGGTACTTTGGTTTGCAAGGTTCAGGCGGATGGGCAGGCGTGAATACTGGAATTTCAACCAAGTTAAATGAGTGGCAGCATATTGCTCTAACGCGAGCGGCAGGTAGTAGCACAGCTAATCTCTATCAAAATGGACAACTAGTTTGGACGGGAACTGCAGATGGAGCTTCGACTGGCAACTTAACCAATTCCAGTCAACCTTTCACTATTGGCGGAAGATCATCAGACGGGGTGAATTTTTCATCCCCTTTTGTTGGCAATATAGATGAGGTTCGGGTCTTTAGAAGTGCGAGGACTCAAGCAGAGGTTATTTCGGATATGCATACATATGGACCGATTAATGCTTCGAACTTGATTCTCTACTATGACTTTAATGAAGGAACAGGAAATAAACTTATTAACCGAGCAAGTGGAACCACTTCAGCGAGCGATTTAACAATTGTTGGATCGCCTCTGGTTGCGCAAATTGCAGAGACTTCGACATCCGGACCTTACACAGTTGTTAAATTTCCGAGAAGTTACCTTGTCGATGGAGGTGGTTGGAAAGCGCCTCTAGATACGATAACTGCAACTGTGTTAACAGTTGGCGGTGGTGGTGGAGGCGCTGGCAGTTATTCACCCCAGTCTTCCTCGGCCGCTGGCGGTGGAGGAGGAGGTGGCGTCTTCCAAATACCCAAGTACACAATTTCCCGTGCCATCCCCCTCACGGTCCGAGTTGGAGTGGGCGGTTTAGGTGGACCAAATGGAAATTCCCGGAGTGCACATCAAGGATTTCCTGGCACAACAACAACATTTGGTTTAGTTTCCGCAGGTGGCGGCGGTGGTGGTGGACACAAATCATCAGGAACTGACTTTAATGGTCGAAGTGGAACCGCCGGCGGTGGCGGTGGCGGTGCAAGCAATTACTGGATAGCGAACAACTCGGGAACTGGTGGCACAGGATCTAATGTCACTATCGATGGGACTGTTTATGCCGGACGCACCGGCGGTAACGGCGCTATCTATGTTCCTGGTGGAAACGAGGCGGGTTCCGGTGGTGGTGCAGGCGGTGCAGCAGGAAATGGATTTGTTGGACCTGGAATTGCATCGGATATTTCCGTCCCTGGCACTTTCGTGACATATGGTCAAGGTGGCACCGCTAGTGGGGTTGCTGGGTGGACATTTAGATCGGTTACATCGACACCAGGGTGGGGCGGCGACGGAAGGGATGACTCTGACGGTTACGGAGCCAGTGGCGCCAATGGAATAATCATCGTCCGTTGGATTACTGCAAGCGCCCCAATTTTTACCGGACCCGTTGCAGTTGATACGACGACCGCACTTAGCCGTTACACATTCAGAACGAGCGGTGCGGCAACTTCTCCCCTTACGCGAAATTTCCAATGGCAGTTCTCGACTGATACTGGAACTTCCTGGAGCACAGTTCAAGCTAGTACATCAGACTCTTACACCACTGGATTCCTTGATTTAGGAACTTCTGGTCCTCGCTATATATATAGAGTGATTGTCACTGATTCCGATACTGCAGGATTGTCTATCTCAGATTCGAGTACTTCTTATTTGGTTCTCAATAGATACCCAACCATCTCACCACCAGTAAGTAACGACACTGGATTATTGGTTCACCTCGATGCAAGTCAGTCTGCCAGTTACCCCGGGTCTGGAACGAGTTGGAATGACATCAGCGGAAATACAAAACATGCATCATTAGGAATCTCTTCGGGAGGCCCAGTGATTGCCGGTCACGCGAGTGGTCTCACCTGCAGTGTGCCGACATTTTCCAGCGCTAATGGTGGAGCCTTTGCCTTCGCAGGCGACACGGTCTCTACGCCTAGAAATTGTGCCTGGATTCCAAATAGTCGTTACACCGACGTTGGTGAAACTTTTACAGTCGAAGTCTGGGCCAACCCTGCAACTGCCACACAGACCACTTGGACGGCACTAATCACTACACCTTGGTATAACGGAAATGACAAAGTCAATTTCGCGATTGGATTCAATGGAACGACAACTACTGCTGGGGTACCTGACATCTGGGGAGGCATTTACGATGGCTCGAATTGGTACCAGACTCCAATAACGGGATTGCCTATAAATTCCTGGTCCCACGTTTCACTCAGATCTTCGAACAGAGTTTTAACTTTATACGTAAATGGTGAGGCAAAGCAGTCTGTGTCCCTGGCGGGAGCAAACAGCATTTCTGGAACAAACAAAGGTGTCCTTATCGGACGCAGGTGGGACGGTAATCAGACTTACAACGGCTCTATCGGGACAGTTCGCATATCCAATACAGCTCTGTCTGCGGAACAAATCAGACAGAATTACTACTTAAGTTCCAACAGATTCTCAAATTCTGCTTCGGGAGTGAAATCTTCTTCAACAACCTATGCAATCAATTTGACCGAAACCTTCACTGCAACCAATGGAACTGGCACTAAGCGGTTTACTTTTACTCCAAACAATCGGGTTGGCATTACTTGGGACACCTCAACTGCAAACTCAGCGGTGTTAAGAGTCTCAAGTACTCTCAATGCGGGAACTTACAACGAGACGATTACAGCCACTGATTCGGTCACTGCATCAACATCTTTGGGCCTCACAATCACGGTAGATAAAGCAAATCAAGCACGAATTAGCATCGGTCAATACGAGGCTTACCCAAATATCTCCACCTATCCACTCAATGTTTATGGTGGTTCAGGTACAGGTGCTGTTACTCGCTCCATTGTTGAAACCGGTACAGCAGGTTGCGTCTTATCTTCTAATTTGTTTCTCACGGCATCTCAAGTTGGAACATGTACCGTCAGGGCGGTTAAGTCGGGTGACATTAACTATCTCGCTGAAACAACTACAGCTTCTATTCTATGGATTACCTGGAGCGCAAATAACGCGCTGCAGTCACTTGGTGGAAATCATTCCATTCCGCTGAGTGGTGGAAATCAATTTGCGACGAGAACCGAGACCGTTACTGCTTCAGCATTTTCCAATACCAGCGGAAATCCAATCTCGAGTGCGACAGTTGGAACCACCATTCGGATTAATTCCACAGGATTTGCCGGGCTTACTCCGGCACAAATCACCGCCACCTTCAGACCATATGAAGATGGGGTAGTCACGGCTGTAACGAGCACTTACGTGGAAGTGGTGGTTCCAACTGGGGCTGTAACAGGCGTAATTGCCCTCGATAGTCCGCGAGGAGTGGCCTACACCCCTTCCTTTACGATAACTCCATGAGCAGGACGACTACGTGAATTTAGGTCCCAGATTTACTGGCATCCGCATTTCCAGAGTTCTTGTTTTCTTACTCGTTTTACCTTTTCTTCAAGTAGCTTCTATCGACCTTGGAAATGCCGCGCCTGCATGTGTGCTTAATACGGATTACACCAAAGACACCTCGTCCGTTGCGAACTACACAATTTTGAAGTTCACAAAAGCGGGATCTTGTTCATTTCGAAACATTGACTCAATCACCTCATTTGAATATCTGGTTGTTGGTGGCGGTGGCGGTGGCGGTGCACATGTTGGTGGCGGTGGCGGTGGCGGCGGTGTCTTGCAGGGTACTTCGAGCGTGTCAGGGCTTGGTGCGTTTCCGATTACTGTGGGTGCTGGCGGAACGGGTGCGTGGGCAACGCAATCAGGTTGGACCACTACCGGAAGCAATGGCGGCAACTCAACCTTAAATAGCGTTGTTGCTTATGGTGGAGGAGTTGGTGGAATCTGGACTACTTACGCACCCGGATATCTAAATGGATACGTCGGTTCTGCGGGTGGTTCTGGTCATGCCGGTGACTACGGTGGTGGAACAACGGGTCAAGGTAAAGGTGGTGGCACTGGCCACAACGTACAACCGCATGCTGCGGGTGGCGGAGGCGGCGCCGGACAAGTCGGTGGAAACGGAACTCAAGTTTCAAATGGAAACGGAACCGGTGGTAAGGGTGGAGATGGTTTACAGATAAGCATCACCGGTACTTCTACTTATTACGGCGGCGGCGGTGGTGGCGGCGTGCACGGCAATAACAATGATGGTGTTTACACCGGGGGTGCCGGAGGACTAGGCGGCGGTGGCGCAGGTTCTTCACATTCAGGTAGCTACTACGTAACTCCTCGACAACCAGCAAACTATGGCACAAGTGGAGCTGCAAACACCGGCGGCGGTGGTGGAGGAGCTGGCGGAGGATTGACATGGGTCGAGAATAAAGCCGGTAATGGCGGTTCTGGAATCATCGTTATCAAATATCTAAGTTCATCGACGCTAGCAAATGAAGTCGATAACGCATTGAATTTTTCTAGCACCAATCACTACGCCTATACATCAATGGCGGGAGCCGATGCTATTCAGCCCTCATCAAGTGAAGCATTTACAGTCGCAGCGTGGGTGAGACCGGCAACTACATGCAGTACTCGCTGCTCAATCTACTCTCGCGAAGGTCAGCTGCGGCTCTCTGTTTATGCAGGAAAGATAGCATTTCGTCTCTATAACACTAATGCTTGGAACTCTTGGACAGACTTGGCCGTAGGAGATGTTCCAGCAAATCAATGGTCTCATGTTGCCCTTACTCGCAATGGAACAGCTATTAAAGTCTTCCTCAATGGATTTCAGATAGCTTCATATACGCAGACTTATGCACCACTTGCAAATAACGCGAGTTACACCACATATGTGGGAACTATCCACGGTGCTTCTGAACCTTTTGTGGGAGCTATTGATGAAGTAAAGGTCTGGAAAAGTGATCGCTCTAGCAATATCGCAACCGACATGAATTCAAGTGATGAATTATCAACGGGTTTAGCAGCCTATTGGAATTTCAATGAAGGAGTAGGATCGACTTCCTACAATTTAGTGCCGGGTGTCATGAGTGAAACTGAATTAACTCTCTCCAACTCCGCATTATGGAATTCAACATTTGTTTCTGATGTCACAACTAGCGGTCCATATACAGTGAGAACTTTTTATCGTACATATTTGACAGGCAATGACGGGTGGAAAACCCCTTCGGGTATTTCGATGATTTCTACCGTAGTAGTAGCTGGCGGCGGCGGCGGCGGAGCCGAGTCAGATGACACAGGTTGGATGGGCGGCGGCGGCGGTGCTGGTGGATATCAATTTTCAAATATCAACGTTAGTACGATTACAGAATTTGTAACAGTAAAGATTGGCATGGGCGGACGCGCAGGACAGCAAGTAACTAGGAGTGCCGCCATCATCACTCAGCCAACGAATGGAATAGATTCGCAATTTAAGAATTTAGTTTCAGTCGGCGGTGGCGCAGGTGGAATTTCGTATTCGAATGTGAATACCAATGGAGCGGCTGGTGGTTCCGGTGGCGGTGGCGCAACATATAGTGGTTCGGGAGGCGCAGGTACTGCCGGGCAAGGTAACAGTGGTGGCAGCACTACAACTTGTTGTGCTGGCGGCGGCGGTGGTGGCGCTGGATCTGCCGGTGGAAATGGTGCGCCAGGTGCGAGCGTTTCTCAATCTGTAGGCGGCGCAGCTGGTGATGGTGTGATTAATCCGCTCTACATCTCTGGAGTTTCGGCGCAATATCTCGCCGCCGGTGGCGCCGGACTTGGATATACAAGCGCAGGATCCGCAGGCAGTAAAGGCGGAACTGCTGTATTTACCCGTGCCACTGCAAATACAGGATCTGGTGGAGGTGGTGGTGGAAGTTCGGCTACTCAGCCGGATAAAAATGGAGGCGCGGGTGGCTCTGGAATAGTAATAGTTCGCTACATCACTGCTTCAAAACCAATTTTTACATATCCAATAAATGCTTACCTCAATGTCGGCATGACTGAAACTTTTACAACAAACGTCGCAGCAGATAGCGCAACTGCTCTCCTCACTCGAACATTCAGGTGGGAGTCATCAACTGCAGGAGCGGGTGGCCCCTTTACAGTGATAAAAACTGGCACGGGTGCCAGCAATGCTTCCTTTAGCTGGATTCCAACTGACACGTCGACCTCCGGTTCTAATTTCTTATACCGAGTCGTGGTGACCGACTCAGACACTGCTGGGTTATTCATCCAAGACACAAGTACGGCAGTCTTCGCTGTAATCAATGGAACACTCTTGATGTCTGGCGCTACAACAATTAGGAAAACAATAAATGTGTCTCGAAATGAAACTTACACAATTTCACAAGGGACGCCGACGTATAGGTATTCATTATCCCCAACAATTCGAGGTATCACGCTTGATACCTCGACGGTCGGCACGACTATTCTCAAAATAGCCGATACGGCAACGGTGGGAACTTATTCACAAACATTGACAGTTACTGACTCCGTTACGGGAACCGTTGCGCTACCAATAACCATCGTTGTTTCAGCTCCACCCACTCTTTCAAATGGTGGGGAGGTTGTGACAACGGGTCAGGTGTTCAGTATCGATAGCGGAAATTCCGCAAGCTATAGCCCTGGAACTACGGCAAGTGGAAACTCGGCGGTCAGAGATATCAGTGGTGGAAAGAAGACAGTATCTATCAATGGAACACTTGCCTATAGCGACGATTCTTCTGGAATTCTGTCAATGTCAGGTACCAATTATTTAAGTTATACAAAAGATGCCCAGTTAACAACATGGACGGTCGAGACTTATATTCGAATTAATGCTGACTTAGCAGGCACAACTTGTGCTGTGACCAATCAATACACAGAAAAAGATATCAATTTCGCTCTGTGTCTAGACCAAGGTAGAACGTTCTTTACTGGTTTCCACAATGTTCAATGGACTTATAAACGCTCAGGAACAGTATTGGATAAGAATGTCTGGTACCACATTGTTGGAACCTACGACTCTGTCAATGGAGTCAAGCTCTACTTGAACGGGGTTGAAGCCAGCATCTCGGATCAATCCGTCAACGGCGGCTCGACGCCTCCGGCTGGGGATACGAACGCTGTCTACATTGGGCGACGTTGGGATGCCGACACTTTTCTTCCAATGAGTATCGGTGCAATTCGTGTTTACAATAAAGCTTTGTCATCGGCAGAGGTAACCCAGAATATGAATGCCACAAAGTCTCGTTTCCAAACAGCAAAGGTGAGCAGGCTTAAATCGACTCAGAAGTATGGTGCCCTCAATGTGGATTCATTTACGGTCTCGGCTGGTAGCGACACAAAGACTGTCTCGTTCCAAGTGGGTAATCGAACTGGAATAAGCTGGGACACATCAACTGCTGGAGTTGTTAACTTAAGCGTTCTATCCTCATTGCCGGTAGGAACTTACTATGACACGGTCACAGTCACGGACAATCTGAGTTCTTCAACTTACCTACCAATCAAATTCACAGTTACAAAAGCCGACACGATTACTGTCACAACAACGCTTTCCAGCAACTCAGTGACCTACACCGAAGCACCCGCAAATGTGACTGTAACTCAAACAGTGACCGGGTTAGTTAATTCAGAGACGGCAACGATTACAACTACCTACAGAGAAGATCCGTGCATATATGGAAGCCCTTGCCTTACTAGCACTGCGGTTCCAACAGAAGTTGGCACCTATAAAGTTGGTTCCATTTTTGCTATTTCAAATCCCGCGACCTTAAGTAACTACCAAGGTGTTGAATCGGTAACGGCGACTTTGACAATTAATAAGGCACGACAGAAGGCGCTCTCTATTGGCCAATATGAGGCCTATCCGAATATTTCTTCATACCCACTGAATGTCTACGGTGGATCAGGGCCGGGAGTTGTAAGTAGAACTTTGGTCGCTGCAGGCACTGCAAATTGTTCGATTGCACTGAACTCAATTATTACCGCAACAAGTGTGGGCTCATGTACCGTCAAGGCTGAAAAGGCTGGCACCCGAAATTACTTTGTGGAATCCACGACGGCCGTTATTACCTGGATTACCTGGAGCGCAAATAACGCGCTGCAGTCACTAGGTGGAAATCATTCCATTCCGCTGAGTGGTGGGAATCAATTTGCGACCAGAACTGAGACCGTTACTGCGTCAGCATTTTCCAATACCAGCGGAGTCGCGATTTCAAGTGCTACAGCTGGAACCACAATTCGCATCAATTCGACCGGTTTTGCAGGTCTTACACCGGCACAAATCACCGCCACCTTCAGGCCATATGAAGATGGGGTAGTCACGGCAGTGACCAGTACATATGTCGAGTTAGTGGTTCCAGCAGGTGCAGTTACAGGCGTGATTGCGCTGGATAGTCCGCGGGGCGTGGCATATACGCCGTCGTTTACGATATCTCCGTGAGTAGGTTCCTCTTGGATGAAGAAGCGCAAAATGCGCCCTTCGATTCCTCTGAAAGCCGATGGTTTAGAAATCCCAAAATCATCTTTGCTCTGATTGCATCAATTATTTTTGGTGGTAGCACGATTGCAACTAACTTCACTATCAGCAGCGGCAAGATTGAATATGGACAGGGGCTATTTACGGTTCGTGCATGCGATACCTGGATTTCGATTGGTTTGTATCCAACGGCTGCGCAGTACAACGGGATATCGCGAGTAGATGCGGTAGAACTTGTTGGACTTGATCCAATTAAGTGCGCCAATAAGTTCTTGCGTTTTCAATTCTTTGATTCATCATCTGCCACTGCGCTGCCGATGTATGTAGGTGTGGTCAGGTCGGATACTGTTACTGCAACTTCTGAAACTGGAACGGCAAGGATTGTTACAGTCTTTGACACGAGTACCCCATATTCCGGCAACAGACCAGAGTCCTACACCGCCTTCGCTAGAAGAGCGATTACCTTGGTCAATGAGGCGAAGGTCAATGTGGGTTATGACGATGGGTATTTGCGAATTTCTTATAACGCAAGTACGGGTAGTTGGAAAATTGCTTTTACTCAGCCGCTTGCCTCTATGCCATCGGTCTCTCGCATTACCGTTGAAAGTGCTTCCTTTGTGGCTTAGTATCACTGCCATGACATCAGTAGACCTGAAAGAAGCAGCTGCAGCGTATGAAGCAGCGAGTCAGTATTTTCTTAACCTAGCGCGCGGCATTACGTCAGATTTATTAGATGTCCATGCCGAAAACGAATGGTCTGCTCGTCAATGTATTCACCACATGGCCGATTCTGAAGCGCAGTCATATGCACGCTTACGTAGATTAATTGCAGAGCCCGAAGGTTCTGTTATTCAGGGATACGACGAAAGCGCTTGGGCCAATGAAACAAAGCTTGGCTATGTCGATGGCCCAATTGAGAATGCAATTGCGGTCTATGCCGCGGTGCGAGCAAGCTCGTTAGATTTGGTGAAACGTTTAGAGGAGAGCGACCTCGTAAAGTTTGGTGAGCACACCGAAGCCGGCAAGTACAACGTGGCCCGCTGGTTGGAGACTTATACAAAACACCCATACGATCACGGCGATCAGATGGTGCGAGCTACGAAGGGCCAGGCATAGGGCGATGAAGAAGTTACAGAATTTCATCAACGGAAAATCAGTTGACGGAGCATCTGGTGAGACAACGACGCTGATTAATCCAGCGACGGCTGAGCCATTTGCCACCGCGCCAAAGTCGAACGCCGCCGATGTTGATGCGGCCATGAAGGCAGCCAATGGCGCCTTTGCTGATTGGCGCGATTCCACACCATCAGAGCGCCAACGCGCTTTGCTAAAAGTTGCTGATGCCATTGAATCCCGCGCAGATGAATTTGTAGCGATTGAATCAGAGAACTGCGGAAAGCCAATGGGGCTTACCGCGTCGGAGGAAGTTCCGCCGATGGTCGATCAGATCCGTTTCTTTGCTGGCGCGGCCCGTAACTTAGAGGGTAAATCAGCCGGTGAATATATGAAGGGGATGACCTCATTTATTCGTCGCGAACCAGTCGGAGTTTGTGCACAAGTAACGCCATGGAATTACCCGATGATGATGGCGGTCTGGAAATGGGCGCCGGCAATTGCAGCGGGAAACACAGTTGTGCTTAAGCCAAGCGATACAACACCAGCATCGACAGTATTTATGGCACAAATCATGAGCGAATTTTTACCTGATGGCGTGATTAATGTTGTTACAGGCGAGCGCGAAACAGGATCACTTCTTGTCGATCACGCGACACCTGCCATGGTTTCAATTACCGGCTCAGTGCGCGCCGGCATGGAAGTTGCCGCAGGGGCAGCCAAATCACTGAAGCGAGTTCACCTTGAACTCGGTGGCAAGGCACCAGTTGTTGTCTTTAACGATGCCGATTTGGCAGCCGCGGCCGAAGGGATTGCAATCGCTGGTTTCTTTAACGCCGGACAAGATTGCACCGCCGCCACTCGCGTGCTTGTGCAAGCTGGCGTGTACGAGGAGATGGTGAAGTTGCTGGCAGATCAGGCATCAAATCAGATTGCGATGGGTATGCCTTCAGAGGATGTATTAGTTGGCCCAGTAAATAATAAGAACCAATTCGATCGCGTCAGTGGCTTCATTGCCCGGGTTCCATCACATGCGCGCATCGTTGCCGGGGGAGCGCCGACAAATATGTCGGGTTACTTCATCGCACCAACCGTCATTGCCGACCTTAAGCAGGGCGATGAACTCATTCAATCTGAGATTTTCGGGCCGGTCATCACGATTCAGAAATTTAGCGACGAGGCCGAAGCGGTGGCGATGGCCAACGGTGTTGACTACGGCCTTGCCTCCTCGGTCTGGACCAAAGACCACAGCCGCGCAATGCGGATGGCTAAAGCCTTTGACTTCGGCTGCGTCTGGATTAATACCCATATCCCATTGGTAGCCGAGATGCCGCACGGCGGCTTCAAGCGCAGCGGATACGGTAAGGATCTCTCAAGTTATGGCTTCGAGGATTACACCCGCATCAAGCATGTGATGAGCAACCTCAACGGATAGAAATCCGCCAAATAAATCACTAAAAATTAACCGATTTAGGTTTGGCCTAGGGGGCAATCGGTTACATAATGAACCCTGCAAAACCGTCCCTTATTCCGGCAATTTAAAAGGAGCTTTAACCATGGCTAAAAAACCACTCTCTCAAGAAGCACGTTCAATTATTAACTCTAAAGTTTCTCGTCGCGCTGTTTTAGCTGGCGCCGGCGCGGTTGCAGGTGCGAGTGCGCTCGCTGCATGTGGATCAGGTGGCGGTTCATCTGAGAACGCTATTCGTTGGGGCAACTGGCCGCTCTACCTTGATGTTGATGACTCAGGTAAGAACTATCCAACGTTGCAGGCTTTTACAAAAGAGAGCGGCATTGATGTTAAGTATTTTGAAGATTACAACGATAATGATGAGTTCTTCGGCAAGGTACAGGCACAGTTAAAGCTTAATAAAGATATTGGTTACGACATCGTCTGCCCAACAGATTGGATGGCTGGACGCTGGATTCGCCTTGGATATGCGCAGAAGTTTGATGCGGCAAATATTCCAAATAGAGTCAATATTGTCGACACTCTTGCAAAACCCTCATACGATGCCAATCGTGATTACTCATTAACTTGGCAAGGCATCATGGGTGGATTTGGTTGGAACACGGAGAAGAATCCAAAGGGCATTCGCACTATTGAAGATCTCTTCTCGCCTCAAAATAAGGGAAAGATTGTTGTTCTCTCAGAAATGCGCGACACCATTGGAATCATCTTGCTTTCGCAGGGCATTAGCTTGCAGACAGTGACCGAAGATCAATTTATGAACGCGGTCGATTTCCTTGCCAAGAAGAGCGCCGATGGGTGGATTCGCGGCGTAAAGGGTAATGAGTACGCAGAAGATCTCGTTTCTGGAGATGCAACTGCCGTTATCGGTTGGTCGGGCGATATGTTTATCTTGAAGTCAGAGAACGAAGGAAAGTTTGACTTCGCAATCCCAGAATCTGGCGGAACAATCTCTGGCGATAACATGATGATTCCATCGACAGCTACACCAGAGGCTAAGGCGAACGCGGAGAAGCTCATCAATTACTACTACGAGCCAGCTGTTGCAGCTGAAGTAGCCGCCTATGTGAACTACTTCTGTCCGGTAAAGGGCGCGCAAGCTGAGATGGAGAAGATTGATCCAGATCTTGCAGCGAGTGAATTTATCTTCCCAACTGCAAAGACAATGGCGAACCTCTCTGTATTCCGCGCATTGACTCCAGCTGAAGAGACTAAGTGGACTGAAGCCTTCCAGAAGGCTGCCGGCAACTAGTGTCAGATGTCGCAAGTTCGGCACGAGGAGATCTAAAACTTTCTCACATCACAAAGAGTTACGGCGACTTCACCGCCGTAAATGATTTGTCTCTCACCATTCCTGAAGGTTCATTCTTTGCACTCCTTGGACCTTCAGGATGTGGAAAGACAACAACTCTTCGAATGATTGCTGGACTTGAAGAACCTACCCAAGGAACTATCTCCCTTGGTGCAACTGAGATTACGCATACCAAGCCGTATCAGCGTCCCATCAACACTGTTTTCCAGAACTACGCGTTATTTCCACATCTAACTATCTTTGAAAATATCGCTTTCGGTCTTCGCCGTCGCGGAATTAAAGATGTTAATGATGCGGTCAATAAGGCACTCGATTTAGTGGAGCTTCCGCACCTGGCCCAACGCAAACCCACTCAACTATCTGGTGGACAGCAACAGCGCATCGCACTAGCTCGCGCCATTGTTAATCGTCCAGCGCTTCTTCTGCTCGATGAGCCACTGGGTGCCCTCGATCTCAAACTTCGTCGTCAGATGCAGATTGAACTTAAGTGGATTCAGAAGGAAGTTGGCATTACCTTCGTTCACGTTACCCACGATCAGGAAGAGGCCATGACAATGGCTGACACCATCGCGGTTATGAACGAGGGCGAGATCGAGCAGATGGGTTCTCCGGCATCGCTCTATGACAATCCTAAGACAGCATTTGTGGCCAACTTCCTTGGGCAGTCAAATCTCATCAAAGGTTCCATCACAGGTTCTGATGGCGCTAACCAGATTGTGGATCTCTTTGGTCAGAAGATCTCGCTGCAGAAAGATCGCTCACATGCCGTTGATAACTCTATTTTGGCTGGCATCAGACCAGAGAAGTTCCGCATCTCTCGTCTAGAAACATCAACATCTGGAAATATTCTTACCGGCGGAAAAATCGAAGATGTTTCCTACATTGGCGTTTCAACTCAGTACCAAGTGCTGATGCCATGGGGACAAGAGTTAATGGTCTTTGAGCAGAATGACGATGGTGTTGCACCATTTAGTGTGGGCGAGAGCGTGAACATCTCATGGGAGCCAGTATTTACATTTGCTCTGCGTGGCGATGATGATGCTGAAGCTGGCACTGAAGTAAATCCTGAAGAGGATTTAGACGAAGAATGACCAGTCTGCGGAGGTCTGGAATTAGTACCCCGTATCTCCTATTGATTCCGGGGATGGGGTTCCTCTTTACCTTCTTCTTACTTCCTTTATTTAATCTTGCCCAGACTTCGACCCAGACACCGGTTGGTGGGGGAGATACTGGGGAATACGAACAGAGCTGGCGCTTCGCAAATTACATCGATGCTTTCCTTGAAAATAAAGAACAATTCGGCCGTTCATTTCTCTATGCGCTGCTGGCAACTGTGTTGGCACTGGCAATTGCTTACCCGTTGGCATACACGATTGCATTTAAAGGTGGAAGATTTAAGAATGTATTACTAGTGCTTGTGATTGCTCCGTTCTTCACATCATTCTTGCTTCGTACTATTGCCTGGAAACAAATTCTTGGTGAAGAAGGTCTGGTTGTTCCCACGCTTCGCTCTTTACACATCATCTCCGAGAGCACGACACTGACATCTAGCGCCTTTGCAGTTGTCATGGGTTTGACCTATAACTTCTTGCCATTTATGACCTTGCCGCTTTATGCATCAATCGATCGAATTGACCCACGCACCCTTGAAGCATCCGGTGATCTTTATGCAAACGGATTCACCACATTCCGCCGGGTAACGCTGCCGCTATCGATGCCAGGTGTTGTTGCAGGAACCTTGCTTACCTTTATTCCGGCCGCCGGTGACTATGTCAATGCCGCAATTCTTGGCAGCCCACAGACGAAGATGCTCGGAAATGTTATTGAGTCGCGTTACTTTAAAATCGTTGATTACCCAACTGCGGCAGCGCTCTCCTTTACTCTCATGGCCGCCATCTTGATCCTTGTCACCGTTTATGTTCGAAAAGCCGGAACCGAGGAGTTGGTATGAACACGCTCTCACGCTGGTTAGGCCGCAACTTACTTCGAGTTTATGCAGTTGTTGCATTCACCTACCTCTTCATTCCCGTCGCCTACACATTTGTCTTCTCTTTTAATGATTCCGGTAAGAGCAATCTCATCTGGAAAGGCTTCACCTGGGCCAATTGGCAGAACCCATGTGGTGCACCAGAGGTTTGTACTGCGCTAGGAAACTCGATCAAGATCGGTTTACTTGCAACAACATTTGCAACCATTCTCGGCACCATGATTGCATTTGCAATCGCGCGCCATAGGTACAAGGGTCGATCAACTACAAACTTACTTATCTTCCTGCCCATGGCAACGCCGGAAATCGTTCTCGGTGCCTCACTGCTCTCACTCTTCCTGGTCTTCCAAATCAATCCAGGATTCTGGCCGACGGTTATTGCACACGTTCTTTTCTGCATGTCTTTCGTTGTAGTCACAGTCAAAGCGCGCATTGCATCGCTAGATCCGCGCCTTGAGCAAGCCGCGATGGATCTCTATGCCAATGAACGCGAAACTTTCCGCAGAGTTACCTTGCCGCTCGTTGCTCCAGGAATTGCAGCGGCAGCGCTGCTCGCCTTCAGCCTCTCCTTCGACGATTTCATCATCACCAACTTCAACTCTGGCACCATGACAACTTTCCCTAAGTTCATCTACACATCGGCCGCTCGTGGAATTCCGGCGCAAGCAAATGTCATTGGTTCGGCCATGTTCTTCCTTGCACTTGCCATTGTCATCATCGGACAATTTGTATCGCGTAAACGCAAAGTTTCATGACCCGCGAACTCATCATTCTGGGTTCCACTGGATCAATCGGTGTCCAGGCCCTTGAAATAGTTGAGGCTAATCCGAAGCTATTTTCACTTGTAGCCATCACATCTGCTGGTTCACATCCGCAGTTAGTAATTGAACAAGCAAAGAAATTCGGCGTAAAAGTTGTCGGTGTTACTAAGAACGCGCAAGAAGTACGCGATGCACTTCCAGGCGTTGAGGTAATTGATGGCGCCAACGCATCAGTCGAAATTGCGGCCATCTCTTGCGATGTGGTGCTTAATGCGATAACTGGCTCTATCGGATTAGCGCCCACTTTGGCGGCGCTCAAAGCTAGTAATCGGGTGGCGCTAGCTAATAAAGAATCACTTGTCGCTGGTGGCGATTTAGTTATTTCGTGCGCAAAGGAAGACCAACTTCTTCCGGTTGACTCAGAGCATTCGGCAATTTGGCAGGCGCTCATTGGCGAGAAGAAATCTGAAATCTCAAAGTTAATTCTCACCGCAAGTGGTGGGCCGTTCCGCGACCGAGCAGATTTATCCACTGTCACGCTGCAAGAAGCGCTGGCACATCCAACCTGGACTATGGGACCGGTAGTAACAATCAATTCGGCATCGCTAATGAATAAAGGCTTAGAGATAATCGAGGCGCATTACCTCTTTGGAATTGCTTACTCCCAGATTGAAGCTGTGATTCACCCACAATCTGTCGTGCACTCGATGGTGGAATTTGTCGATGGTTCAACAATCGCTCAAGGCTCGCCGCCAAATATGAAGGGGCCTATATCTCTTGCACTTAATTTCCCAGATCGCGTAGCGGGTGCAACGAAGCCAATTGACTGGAGCTCATCGCATACTTGGAACTTCTCGCCAATTGATACGGGTCGTTTCCCGGCAATATCTCTCGCGCGAAGCTGCGGTGAAATTGGGGGAGCGCTCCCAGCTATCTTCAATGCCGCAAATGAAGTTGCGGTGCAAGGGTTTATTGCTGGGCAGATTTCATTTGCCGACATCATTAGGATTGTTACCCAGAGCGTAGATCTCCTGCGCGCCTCAGCTGCCAGAACGCTGCGCGATCTTGGCGATGTCAGTGCGGCCGAAGAAGATGCTCGCCATACCGCCACCGAACTTCTTAAGAAAGTAGCCCGTTAATGCAAGTTCTAGGAATTCTCGCTTTTACAGTCGCACTCCTGCTTTCCGTGATGGTGCACGAGTTTGGTCACTACATCACTGCCAAGAAATTCAATATGAAAGTCACTGAATTTTTCCTAGGCTTTGGTAAGAAGATATGGTCTTTTACCAAGGGTGAAACAGAGTTCGGTCTCAAGGCAATTCCAGCAGGTGGCTACTGCCGCATTGAAGGAATGACCCCGCAAGATCAGATGCCAGCAGGTGAAGAATCGCGCGCATTCTTTACCGCGTCATCGGGCAAGAAACTTATAGTCCTCGGTGCAGGTTCTTTCGCTCACTTTGTCATCGGCTTCATCCTTATCTTTTCTATCTTTGCTGGCGTTGGTTACACGGCGCTGCTCTCTGAAATCGAGCAAGTGACGCCAAATTCTGCCGCTGCGCAGGCGGGTTTTCTTAAGGGCGATGAAATCGTCGCCGTAGATGGCAAGAAAGTTAAGAATTGGTATCTTGATTCTCGCCTCATTGGGCAATCGCAAGGCGCTGAGATGAAATTTACAATCAAGCGCGATGGCGAAGAAGTGACGCTGACGGCAAGTCCACAGTTTATTGAAGATGAGAACCGTTATGTTCTCGGAGTTGTTACAAAGGTTGGCACTAAGCGCGAAAGTTTCTTCCCAGCAATTGCAAGTTCAGCTCGTACAACTGGAACACTTATCAAGGAATCCGTGAAGTCACTCTTCACGCTGCCATCAAAAGTTCCGCAATTAGTGCGTCAAACATTTATGGGAGAAGAGCGCGATCCAAATGGATTGGTTGGAATAGTTGGTGCGGCGCGAGTATCTGGTGATGCGGTCAGCTCTGAGAAACTTAATGAGAATGAACGAGTAACCACATTTATTCTCATCGTGGCCAGCTTAAATATCTTCGTTGGAATCTTTAATCTACTGCCGCTGCTGCCACTCGATGGTGGCCATATGGCAGTTGCAATAGCCGATGAGTTTCGCGCGCTCTTTGCACGTCTGCGCAAGAAGCCTCGTCCGGCAGGAATAGATGTCAATGTCATGACACCAATCACCATGGGTGTCTTCGGAGTGCTCGCAATACTTACAGTGATTCTGCTTGTGGCAGATATCATCAATCCAGTTTCCTTCAATTTCTAGCGTTACTGTCACGTCTCACGGGCGAGATTGCAGAAGATAGGGCAGAATACGCAGCATGGTTGATCTCGGAATTCCAAGTGCTCCGCCGCCAACGCTGCATCCGCGTCGCAAAACGCGTCAGCTTAAAGTGGGCGCCGTCGGAGTAGGTTCTGAGTCACCAGTAAGTGTGCAATCAATGTGTACAACGCTCACCTCTGATGTCAACGCAACGCTGCAACAGATTGCTGAACTCACCGCCTCAGGTTGCCAGATTGTTCGCGTAGCAGTTCCTTCCCAAGATGATGCAGATGCGCTGGCGCAGATTGCAAAGAAGTCACAGATTCCGGTAATTGCAGATATTCACTTCCAGCCTAAATACATCTTCGCCGCTATCGATGCCGGTTGCGCCGCAGTTCGGGTCAACCCTGGAAATATCAAGCAATTCGATGACAAGGTCAAAGAGGTAGCTAAGGCTGCTGGCGATGCCGGTATTCCTATTCGAATCGGTGTTAACGCCGGTTCACTTGATCCAAGACTTCTAGCAAAATATGGCAAGGCAACTCCAGAAGCGCTAGCCGAGTCGGCGCTCTGGGAAGCCTCTCTCTTTGAAGAACACGGCTTTGGCGATATCAAAATTTCTGTTAAGCATCACGATCCGGTCACGATGGTGAACGCATACCGAATTCTTGCAGCAAAGTGCGATTACCCACTTCACCTTGGTGTTACTGAAGCTGGCCCAATCTTTCAAGGCACTATTAAATCTGCGACAGCTTTTGGAATTTTGTTGGCCGAAGGAATCGGTGACACCATTCGCGTTTCACTTTCAGCTCCCCCTGTTGAAGAAGTTAAAGTGGGAATTTCAATTCTTGAATCACTTAATTTGCGCCAACGTAAGCTCGAGATTGTTTCCTGCCCGTCATGTGGACGTGCGCAAGTTGATGTTTATACCCTGGCCGAAAAAGTTCAGGCCGGGTTACAAGGAATGACCGTTCCACTACGCGTTGCAGTTATGGGCTGCGTTGTAAACGGCCCTGGCGAAGCTCGCGAAGCAGATCTCGGTGTTGCATCTGGAAATGGCAAAGGACAGATCTTTGTTAAGGGTGAAGTCATCAAGACTGTGCCAGAAGCGCAGATTGTGGAAACGCTGATTGAAGAAGCGATGCGATTGGCCGAAGAGATGGAAGCCGCCGGTGTTGCATCCGGAGTACCTTCCGTCACTACCTCCTAATCCTCCGGTAGGGTTCGCGTTATGTTGCGAATGTCCACACTTTTCCTGCGCACGCTTCGCGATGACCCAGCTGATGCGGAAGTACCAAGTCACCGCCTCTTAGTACGCGCCGGATATATACGTCGAATCGCCGCCGGTGTTTACTCATGGCTTCCACTTGGCGTCATCACACTTCGCAATATTGAAAACATTGTTCGCCAAGAGATGGATAAGGCTGGCTTTCAGGAAGTTCACTTCCCAGCGCTATTGCCAAAAGATGCATACGAACAGACTGGTCGCTGGAATGATTACGGCCCAGATCTATTTCGCTTACAAGATCGAAAGGGTGCAGATTATTTACTAGGACCTACCCACGAGGAGATGTTTACCCTCATGGTTAAGGGCGAATACTCCTCATATAAAGATCTGCCAATCTCGCTCTATCAAATTCAAACGAAGTACCGTGATGAAGCGCGCCCACGTTCCGGAATTATCCGAGGCCGCGAATTCGTTATGAAGGATTCATATTCCTTTGACCTTACCGATGAAGGGTTAGTTGATTCATATCTTCGCCATCGCGCTGCCTATATTGCAACCTTTGATCGACTACGCCTTAAGTACAACATCGTCAGCGCGGTATCGGGTGCGATGGGCGGCTCTGCCTCGGAAGAGTTTTTGGCGCCATGCGAGACTGGTGAAGATACTTATGTCCTCTGTGAAAAATGTGGCTATGCCGCAAACGTAGAGGCGATGACAACAGTTGTTGCACCAACTGATGCATCGGCAACCCCTGTGCTAGAAGTTTTTGATTCACCAAATACACCAACTATCGATACTCTCGTGGAACTACTGAATTCAAAGTTCGGTGGGGGATATGACGGCGCACAGACGCTGAAGAATGTGATGCTGATGGCTGATGAGAAAGCAATTTCAGTTTTGGTGCCCGGTGATCGCGAAGTTGATCTGAAGCGTTTGCAGGCAAATCTTGCTGGAGTTAGCGACCTTCGCGTATTTGAAGAAGCAGATTTCGCAAAGTTCCCGGGACTTGTAAAGGGTTACATCGGACCACAGGATGCTAAGAAAAATGGAATTACCGTCTATGCAGATCCACGGATAGCGCCAGGTACTTCCTGGGTCACGGGTGCAAATGCCAAAGATAAGCATGCGCGCTTTGTTGTTAATGGTCGCGATTTCACTGTCGATCATTATGTAGAAGCGGCACAGATTCGAAAGGGAGATGCTTGCCCTAAGTGTGCAACCCCGGTCGTCATTGATCGCGCCATTGAAATTGGCCATATCTTCCAACTTGGTCGCAAATATGCGCAAGCACTAAATCTCACCGTGCTCGATCACAATGGAAAATCGCAAATTGTCACCATGGGCTCTTATGGAATCGGCGTCTCGCGCGCAGTCGCTGCAATTGCTGAACAGAGTTATGACGAAATTGGACTTACTTGGCCAGTAGAAATCGCGCCAGCGAAGGTGCATGTAGTTGCCACCGGAAAAGAAGATAACGTCTTTGATACGGCAGAAAAGATGGCGCTAGAACTTGAAGCTCGTGGCATTTCAGTGATGCTCGATGATCGCCGCGGAACTAGCCCGGGGGTTAAGTTCAAGGATGCTGAACTTATTGGAATTCCAGTAATTGTCGTGGTCGGAAAAGCGCTAGAAAATGGCAACGTTGAGGTTCGCGTTCGAAAGAGTGGCGAGAAATCTGAGATAGCTGTTGCTGGCGCAGTTGATGCAATTGCGGCCCTACTTCCAACCTTGCCGTAATTACCTACTTAGCAAGAATCACTGATAAAATTTTGCTCACAACTTAAGAACAATTAAATATGAAGGGCTAGAAATGGCAATTACAGATCAAATCGCGCAACTGGTTACACCTGCAGTTGAAGCTCAAGGATTCTTCCTAGAAGAAGTTCTACTCGTATCTCCGGGCAAACATCGAATTGTTACCTGCATCGTTGATTCCGAAACCTCGCTCAATATGGACCAAGTTACTACTGTCTCCCGCGCAATCTCAGAGCTGCTCGATGAAGCTCAATTTATGGGAGAAACACCATTTACTTTGGAAGTTACTTCTCCCGGTGTTGATCGACCGCTAACTAAGCCGCGGCACTTTGTAAAGAACGTGGACCGCCTGCTTAAAGTAACGCGCGCAGATGGCGAGATCATTACTGGTCGCATTACGGCAAATACTGATGATGATGTCACGCTTTTGGTAACAGAGAAGAAGGAAAGTAAAGAGACAGTAATTGCATTCGCTGATATCAAGCGCGCAACTGTTGAAATAGAATTTAATCGCAAGGATGGCGACAAGTAATGGGCGTAGATATTCCATCCCTTGTCCAACTGACCGACGCCAAAGGCATGCCACTAGAACAACTGATTCAGGCAATTGAAGCTGGCGTATTAACGGCGTACACCGAGACTCCGGAACCCAATCGCTATGCACGAGTCCAACTCGATCGCGAAAGCGGAGATATTAAGATCTTTGTTCCCACATTTAATGAACTGGGCGAACGCATCTCAGAAGATGTTCTAGAAGTTGAAGGTTTTGATCGCGTAGCGACATCGACTGCGCGCCAAGTAATTAAAATGCAGATGCGCGCCACAAATGATGCAGAAATTGTCGGAGAGTTCACCGCATCGGTTGGCGATGTTATTTCAGGAATCGTGCAACAAGGTCGTGACCCAAAGATGATCAACGTAAACCTTGGTCGTATCGAAGGTCGAGTTCCACCACAAGAGCAAGTTCCGGGCGAGGTCTTTAACCATGGCGATCGCATCAAATGTTTCGTGGTTGAGGTTAAGCAGGGGCTTAAAGGTCCAGAAATCATGTTGTCCAGAAGCCACCCGGCTTTGGTCAAGCAGTTATTCGCACTTGAAGTACCAGAGATTCAAGATCGCTTAGTTGAAATTATGGGAGTTGCGCGCGAAGCAGGTCATCGCACCAAGATTGCAGTTCGCTCACATCGCGCGGGAGTTTCACCAAAAGGTTCGCTAATCGGACCAATGGGATCTCGTGCGCAAGCAGTTATGAATGAATTACGTGGCGAGAAAATAGATATCGTTGATTGGGATGAAGATCCTGCAAAATTTGTGGCACACGCGCTAGCTCCGGCAAAGGTCACGAGTGTGACCATCGTTGATGAATCAACACGTTCCGCAAAAGTCGTAGTACCTGACTATCAACTTTCCCTTGCCATCGGCAAAGATGGACAAAATGCGCGCCTAGCTGCACGGCTTACCGGGTGGCGCATTGATATTCACCCGGATACCCCCGCGTAAAATAGGGAATTAGCGCCTCATTCGCTAGACTGGGGCCATCGCATGAACGCATACGCGTGAGTGCTCTGAATGAATTGGATGCGAAAGATATGAAACTCAAATGAGCTCGTTTACATCATGAGGTCGAACAACTAGGGCTCGCATCCCACAAATTTTAATGCGGGCCAAGACAGGAGAAATGTGTCAAAGGTCCGCGTACACGAGCTAGCAAAGCAGCTCGGTATGGAGAGCAAGGAAGTCCTTGCAAAGCTCCAAGAAATGGGCGAATTCGTCCGATCAGCATCATCAACAGTTGAAGCACCCGTAGTACGCAAGTTAGTTGCGCTATACCCGGATGCTAAACCTGCAGAAGAGAAGAAGCCGGTTAAGAAAGCTGCAGCGAAGAAAACTGCTGCTTCAAAGAAAACTGCTGAAGTAAATCCAGAGTTAGCAGCAGAGTTAGCTGCCGAACTCGGCGTTGATCTTGTTGCGCTAAAAGCTTCACGCGATGCAGCTGCATCTGCCCAAGAAGAAGCGAAGGCACAGGCAAGTGCCGAGCCACAAACACCTGCAGCGCCAGCAACACCGACTGCTCCGCGTCCTGGCAACAATCCATTTTCAACTGGTGGCGCAGTTCCACGCCCACCACGTCCTGGCAACAATCCATTTTCAACTGGTGGTGTAGTTCCACGCCCACCACAACGTCCGCAAGGAACAGGTGCGCCTCGTCCAGGAATGACAGGAGCGCGTCCAGGTTCTGTACGTCCAGGCTTTGCAGCGCGTCCGGGTGCACCTCGTCCAGCAGGTGCAGGAACTGGAAACTATCCACCACGCACAGGTGGAGCACCAACATCTTCTGGTCCATATCGTTCCCAAGGTAACGCTCCGGCAGGTGGAGCAGCTGGTGGTCCACAACGTCCGGGCGGTGGCGGTCCTAATCGCGGTCCAGGTCGCGGCGGAACAGCTGGTGCATTTGGAAAGAATGCAAGTAAATCTTCAAAGCGTAAGCAGAAGTCACGTAAGGCGCTGCGCGAAGAATTCGACAATATGCAGGCACCACAACTTGGTGGCGCAGTAATTCCGCACGGTGATGGAAAGACAAAGATTCGTATGCGTCGCGGTGCATCTCTTGCCGACTTTGCTGAGAAGATCAATGCAGATCCAGCAGCGTTAGTTTCAGCGCTATTCCATCTTGGTGAAATGGTGACTGCAACTCAATCTGTGGATGCCGATACCTTTGAGATTCTTGGTGCACAACTCGGTTATTTGATCGAAGTTGTTTCACCGGAAGAAGAAGATCGCGAATTGCTACAGGGATTTGATATCGATCTCGCTGCCGAAATGAGCGAATTCGACGAAGAAAATCTCACTGCGCGCCCACCAGTTGTTACTGTTATGGGTCACGTCGATCACGGTAAGACCTCACTTCTTGATGCAATTCGCAAGACTGAGGTCATCAAGGGTGAAGCTGGTGGAATCACACAGCACATCGGTGCTTACCAAATTCATCATGATCACGATGGAGTCAATCGAGCAATTACATTTATCGATACCCCAGGACACGAAGCATTTACCGCAATGCGTGCTCGTGGTGCCAAGGTCACCGATATTGCAGTGCTCGTAGTTGCAGCCGATGATGGCATCATGCCGCAGACAATTGAGGCGCTCAATCACGCACAAGCTGCCGATGTTCCAATCGTCGTTGCAGTTAACAAGATTGATAAGGAAGGCGCGAACCCAGATAAGGTCCGCCAGCAGTTAACTGAGTACAACTTGATTGCCGAGGAGTACGGCGGAGACACAATCTTCGTAAACGTCTCTGCTAAATCAGGTAATGGCGTTAATGAACTCATCGACTCAATCTTGCTCACAGCTGATGCGGCAATCGATCTTCGTGCAGTAGCACTCGATGTTGCGCGCGGTGTTGCAATTGAAGCTCACCTTGACCGTGGTCGTGGACCCGTTGCCACAGTTCTAGTTCAGCGCGGAACACTTCGCGTTGGAGATGCAATTGTTGCCGGTGGTTCATTTGGTCGCGTTCGTGCGATGCATGATGAAGATGGAAACCTTGTTGAAGAAGCAGGCCCATCACGTCCAGTGCAGGTTCTTGGTTTCACATCGGTTCCTAATGCTGGAGATACCTTCTTAGTCGCAGAAGATGACCGCACATCGCGTCAGATTGCCGAAAAGCGTCAAGCTGCAGAGCGCAACGCTCAGTTGGCTAAAGCGCGCAAGAAGGTATCGTTGGAAGACTTCATGGAGCAATCCAAGATTTCAACACTCAACCTCATCCTCAAGGGCGACGTATCTGGTTCGGTGGAAGCGCTCGAAGATGCACTCATGCAGCTTGATGTCGGAGCTGAAGTAGATCTTCGTGTTATTCACCGCGGCGTTGGCGCAATTACCAAGAGTGATATCACGCTTGCATCTGCTTCAACTGCTGTTGTTATCGGCTTCAACGTTAAGCCAGAACCGCAGACCGCAATTTATGCCGACCAAGAAGGTGTGGAAGTCCGCTTCTACTCCGTTATTTACAACGCAATCGAGGAGATTGAGCTCTCCCTCAAGGGTCTGCTCAAGCCTGAGTACGAAGAAGTTGTACTTGGAAATGCCGAAGTACGCGACCTCTTCAAATCCTCAAAGGTCGGCACAATCGCCGGTTCTATCGTCTCCGATGGAATCATTCGCCGAAATGCAAAGGCGCGCGTCATTCGTGGCGGGGCAGTCATTGTCGAAGAGGTCACCATTGAATCCCTCAAGCGATTTAAGGATGATGCCACTGAAGTCCGCGAGGGCTTCGAGTGCGGTATCGGTGTCGGTAAGGGTGCAGATCTTGCCGTCGGTGACATCATTCAAGTCTTTGAGATGCGCGAGAAGAAGCGCGCATAACGCTTCGAAAAGATAAGTAAATGGGAAATTCACATCGCAGCCAGAAGGTTGCAGACCGCATCAAGGTAGTAGTGGCACAGCTGCTCGAGACGAAGATTAAAGATCCGCGTCTTGGCTTTGTCACTGTTACCGATGCGCGCGTGACTGGAGATCTGCAGAACGCTTCCATTTTCTATACCGTTCTTGGTGGCGACGATGAGCGGGCGGCAACGGCTGCGGCACTGGAATCTGCCAAGGGTGTAATTCGAAGCGCTGTTGGAAAAGATTTAGGGACCCGAATTACTCCTTCCCTTGAATTTATTCTCGATGGACTTCCAGAGTCAGCGCAGGCGCTTGATTCACTTCTTGCGCGAGTACATGAACTCGATGCGGAAGTAGCAAGGGCTCGGGAAAATGCTAAGCCGGTAGTTGAAGACGCCTATAAAGTTCCACGCGTTGTAGAAGATAAATTCAATAACTAATGACCGACGGATTCCTGGTTGTCGATAAAGCTGGGGGAATGACCAGCCACGATGTCGTAGCAGTGGGGCGCAAAGCGCTCGGGACACGCAAAGTGGGCCATGCTGGCACGTTAGATCCGATGGCAACTGGAATCCTGGTTCTTGGTTTTGGAAGCGGCACCCGGCTGCTGCAATACATCACCGATGGCGATAAGTCATACGTTGCAACGATTGTGCTTGGTACATCAACGATTACTGATGATAAAGAGGGTGAAGTTATTTCATCGGCTCATGCAGCAGATGTTGCAGATAGCGAGATTGAAAGAGTTTTAAAGTCGATGATTGGCACAATCGCACAACGTCCATCATCTGTCTCTGCTGTGAAAGTTGACGGCGAACGTGCCTATGACCGCGTGCGCGCTGGCGAGAAATTTGAACTCGAACCACGCCAAGTGACCATCACCCAACTCGACATTGCAGCCATTAGGCATCTTGATTCTACGACCGAAGTAGATATCGAAGTCACTTGTTCGGCCGGAACATTTATTCGCGCAATCGCTCGCGATCTGGGGGAGCAGTTACAAGTAGGTGGCCACCTCAGCGCCTTACGTCGCACCCGGGTTGCCGGTTTTACCCAAGATGATGCGGTCTCATTTGAAGATCTTAAGAACCAGAAATTCACCCCCTTGAACTTGGCCGATGTCGCCCGCACAACTTTTACTCCGCGCGAGTTAACCCTCGATGAGGTAAATGAATTATCTTTCGGCCGGCCGCTGACCGAAAATGGACATACATCCATATCGGCTGCGATGTCTCCTGATAACAGATTAATCGCCCTGTTAAAAGATTCCGATGGCCAGGCAAAACCAATAGCTGTTTTTGCGGCAGCGAACTAGGTAAGGCAAGATTGGGATATGTCCGAGACTAACGTCGTACTCATTGGGGTATTTGATGGGGTACATAAAGGACATCAACTACTTCTTAATCGTGCGAAAGAGATTGCCGCCGGGCGCTCAATTATCGCGGTGACTTTTGATCCTCATCCCACAACGGTCTTTGCTCCGGAAAAAGCTCCGACCGCTCTGACCACGCTAGCTGATCGAGTGGAGTTGTTGAAGATTCATAACGCTGACCAAGTTGCGGTGATCAAATTCAATGAGAAATTTGCCGCTATGTCACCCCAAGATTTTGTAGCAGAGGTATTGGTTGCCCAGCTCCATGCGAGCACGGTAGTTGTTGGCGAGAACTTTACTTACGGCCATAAGGCCGCCGGAAATGTAGCCTCACTTATTGCCGATGGCGTGAGACATAATTTCACAGTTGATGTGCAAGAACTTAAATCCGATACTGAAGTGATTTCATCCTCACGTATTCGCGCCTTGGTTGTGGATGGAAAAGTTGAAGAGGCACGCACACTTCTTTCTCGCCCACATCGCCTTGATGGAGTAGTAGTTCACGGAGAAAAACGTGGACGCGAAATTGGTTACCCAACTGCAAACTTAGGCAAGATTGAAGGACAAACAATTCCGGCCGATGGCGTTTATGCCGGTTGGTTGACAGTCGGAATTAACTTTTGGCCGGCTGCAATTTCAATCGGTACCAATCCAACATTTGAAGGTGAACGCGGCAGGCAAGTAGAGGCATACGCACTCGATCAAGAGGGACTTGATCTCTATGACAAGAACGCATCCATCGAATTCGGTTGGTATCTACGCCCCACATTGAAATTCGATAGCCTCGATGAGCTCTTGGTCCAGATGAAGAAGGATTGCGATAAAGCTCGCGAATTGACCGAGAAATAAGGGCGATTCAGCCTCAATTTCACTTATCCACACCCCGCGGGTAAACTTTGCGGTGTCCAATGAGAAAGCGATTTCCCGTGATTCAAACCGGGAAGCCTCTTGAACAGTACTGATGTACTTAACATGAAAAGGAATAAAGAACCATGGCACTAACACCAGAAGTAAAGAAAGAAATCATTGCGAAGTACGGATCATCAGCTACTGATACAGGAAGCCCTGAAGCTCAGATCGCTTTATTGTCACGTCGCATCGATGACATCACAACTCACCTTAAGACCAACCCACATGATCACCACAACCGTCGTGGTCTCCTGTTGCTCGTAGGTCAGCGTCGTCGCATCTTGCAGTACCTCGCAAAGACAGATATCAGCCGTTACCGTGCAATTCTCGAGAAACTCGGAATCCGCCGTTAATTTAGTAAGAAAGTACTAGTAAGAACTACCCGCCGGGGGACCAATGGTCCTCGGTAGTGGTTTCCAGATGTACGCATCTGTGAACTTCGATCGAAGATTCATTTGTTTCGCCTTGCGTGTAGTTACCGCTCCACGTTGTGCTCATGCACCGTGGAAAAAGAACAAAACGAATCAAAGGAGGACCCATGGAGGGTCAAGACGTAAAGTCAGCAGTAGCCGTTATCGATAACGGAAAGTTCGGAAAGCGCGAGATCAAGTTTGAAACTGGTCGCCTCGCAAAGCAAGCTGCAGGAGCTGCAGCTGTCTATCTTGATGATCAGACAATGATCTTCTCAGCAACAACAGCATCAAAATCACCTAAAGATCAATTCGATTTCTTCCCACTTACAGTCGATGTAGAAGAGAAGATGTATGCAATTGGCAAGATCCCAGGATCATTCTTCCGTCGCGAAGGCCGCCCATCAGAAGAGGCAATTCTTACTTGCCGTCTGATTGACCGCCCATTGCGTCCATCATTTATTAAGGGACTTCGTAACGAAGTACAAATCGTTGTCACAGTGATGGCACTCGACCCTGACCATATGTACGACGTCATTGCTATTAACGCTGCATCGATGTCAACACAGCTTGCAGGTCTGCCATTTTCTGGTCCAATCGGCGGCGTGCGCGTTGCACTTATCGATGGTCAGTGGGTTGCATTTCCAAACCATTCACAGGTTGAAAATGCCGTATTCGATATGGTCGTTGCCGGTCGCGTAACAGCTGACGATGTCGCAATCATGATGGTGGAAGCAGAAGCGACAACTAAGACAATTGGTCTCATTGCAGGTGGCGCAGCAGCTCCAACTGAAGAGATTGTTTCTCAGGGTCTAGATGCAGCTAAGCCATTTATTCGCATTCTCTGTGAAGCGCAGTCAAAGCTGGCCGCAGTTGCCGCAAAGCCAACCGCTGATTTCCCAGTATTCCTTGATTACCAAGATGATGTATTTGCAGCAGTTGAAAAGGCGGCAAAGGATGATCTGGCAAAGGCGCTGACAATCTCAGGTAAGCAAGAGCGCGAGACAAAGATTGATGAAATCTCTGCTTCAACAAAGGAATCAGTTTCAGCTGCCTTCGAAGGCCGCGAAAAGGAAGTTCCAGCAGCTTTCCGCTCACTGACAAAGAAGCTTGTTCGTCAGCGCGTTCTGCGTGACAAGATTCGTATCGATGGTCGCGGTCTTCGCGACATTCGTGCCTTGTCTGCCGAAGTTGAAGTTATTCCTCGCGTTCACGGTTCAGCAATCTTCGAACGTGGTGAGACTCAGATTCTTGGAGTAACAACTCTTAATATGCTCAAAATGGAACAGCAGCTCGACACAATGAGCCCTGAAACATCTAAGCGCTACATGCACAACTACAACTTCCCACCATATTCAACTGGTGAGACCGGTCGTGTTGGAACTCCAAAGCGTCGCGAAATCGGCCACGGAGCACTTGCAGAGCGTGCCCTTATTCCAGTTCTTCCAACACGTGAAGAGTTCCCATACGCAATCCGTCAGGTCTCAGAAGCACTTGGTTCAAATGGATCAACATCTATGGGATCTGTCTGTGCCTCAACACTTTCAATGTTCCAAGCAGGCGTCCCACTGAAGGCTCCGGTTGCAGGTATTGCAATGGGTCTTATCTCAGATGATGTTGATGGCAAGGTTGAATACGTTGCCCTCACAGATATTCTTGGTGCGGAAGATGCATTCGGAGATATGGACTTTAAAGTCGCGGGAACAAAGGACTTTATTACCGCGCTTCAGTTAGATACTAAGCTCGATGGAATTCCGGCATCAGTTCTTGCTGGCGCACTTCATCAGGCTAAGGAAGCACGTCTTGCGATTCTCGATGTCATGAACGAAGCAATCGATACACCTGATGAGATGAGCCAATACGCTCCTCGCATCATCTCGGTAAAGATTCCAGTAGATCAGATAGGTGCCGTAATCGGGCCTAAGGGCAAGATTATTAATCAGATCCAGGATGAAACTGGCGCAGATATCTCCATTGAAGATGATGGAACTATCTACATCGGTGCAACCGATGGCCCTTCTGCTGAGGCAGCACGCGCGCAGATAAATGCGATTGCTAATCCACAAATGCCAGAAGTGGGTGAGCGCTACCTCGGTACAGTTGTAAAGCTCGCAACCTTCGGTGCTTTCATCTCATTGATGCCAGGTAAAGATGGCCTGCTCCACGTATCGCAGATTCGCAAGATGCATGGTGGAAAGCGCATTGAGAATCTAGAAGAAGTCATGAAGGTTGGCGACAAGATTCAGGTAGAAATCGGCGAGATTGATCCAAAGGGTAAGCTCTCTTTGGTTCCAGTTCTCGAAGATGGAACAACTCCAGCTGCTGAATAAGTAGATGTCAGTTAAACGCTCAGTTCACTCAAGTGGCCTGCGCATTGTTACGGAAGAAGTTCCGTCAGTGCGCAGCGCTGCTGTGGGAATTTGGGTCAATGTAGGTTCTCGCGATGAAGCACCGGCTACGGCTGGTGCCTCTCACTTTCTCGAGCATCTCCTATTTAAGGGCACAACCTCTAGAACGGCGTTAGAGATTTCCTCCTCCATTGAATCTGTCGGTGGTGAGATGAATGCCTTTACCTCTAAGGAGTACACCTGTTTCTACGCGCGCGTGATTGATACAGATTTGCCGATGGCAATCGATGTCATCAGCGATCTCATTACATCGTCAGTGGTTTCAGCCCTCGATGTTGATGCGGAGCGAAAAGTTGTGCTGGAAGAAATTGCGATGCGCGATGACGATCCCAGCGATTTAGTACACGACCTCTTTAGCGATACTTATTACGGCGATACGCCAATCGGCCGACCAATCTTGGGCACTATTGACTCGATTAATTCGATGTCTCGCAACTCAGTCTTTAATTATTATAAGAAGAAGTACCTACCTCAGGATCTGGTAGTTGCAGTGGCAGGCAACATCAAACATAAGCGGGTTGTTGCGATGGTTGAGCAGGCACTTGCCCGCGATAACTTCCTTGATGTCATGGCGGCGCCGGTAATTCGCCCGAATGTAACCAATAAGAATTCAAAACAGCGATCAGTTGGGCTGCTCTATAAGAAGAGCGAACAAGCACATATGTTCTACGGAATGGAAGGCGTTGCCCGCGCTGATGAGCGCCGCTTTGCTATGGGAGTTCTCTCTGCCGCTCTCGGTGGCGGAATGTCATCACGTCTCTTTCAAGAGATTAGAGAAAAGCGTGGACTTGCATACTCGGTCTATGCATATGCACAGCAATTTGCTGGCTCTGGTTTAATTGGATTTTATGCTGGGTGCAACCCGACCAAGGCTATTGAAGTTGTCGAGATTATCCGCAGCGTTCTCAGTGATGTTGCAGATAACGGAATGACCCATGAAGAAATTGAACGAGCTAAGGGAGCGGTACGTGGTTCGCTGGTCTTAAGCCAAGAAGATACCGGCTCACGTATGAGTCGCATCGGTAAAAATGAGATTGTTTACGGTCAAGTAATGGATTTCGATGACATCCTGACCTCGATTGAACGAGTAAACGCCCAGGACATACGCGAAATTGCTAGCGAGTTCTTGGTAAAAACGCCTACCCTTGCTCTCGTTGGACCATTTAAAAATGAAGTTAAATTCGAAAAGGTGTTAGGGCGATGATTAAAGTTGCAGTTCTCGGCGCACGTGGCCGCATGGGTTCAGAGGTAGTCAAGGCTGTCAATGAAGCCAAGGATTTAGAACTCGTTGCCCAACTCGATCTCGGAGACTCACTTGATTCGTTGGTAACGAGTGGGGCACAAGTTGCCGTTGATTTCACAACGCCAGATTCAGTTATGGCTAACCTCGAATTTCTTATAAGCAAGAACATCCATGCCGTTATCGGAACCACAGGTTTTGATGATGCCCGCATTGCAAAAATTAAATCACTTCTTGCATCCTCAAAGTCGGGGGTATTAATCGCTCCCAACTTCGCCATTGGCGCAGTGCTCATGATGGAGTTTGCGACGAAGGCAGTTAAGTACTTTGAATCTGCTGAAATCATTGAACTTCACCATCCGAACAAGGTCGATGCACCATCAGGAACTGCTGCACGTACCGCAGAGCTGATGTCGAAAGCTCGCAAAGAAGCCAAACTTGCGCCCATGCCAGATGCCACATCGACTGCACTTGATGGCGCACGAGGAGCAATTGTCGGCGATATTCCAGTTCACTCCGTTCGTCTCCGTGGATTAGTTGCACACCAAGAAGTTTTGCTCGGGGGAATTGGTGAAACACTTTCGATCCGACATGACTCAATCGACCGAGTAGGTTTTATGCCAGGAGTTCTTCTTGGCGTTCGAGAAGTTGTTGCACACCCAGGGCTGACATTCGGCCTTGAAAATTTCATGTAGTAGGGGAGATCTCAGATGGCACATGCAGATATCACAATGTACGGGGCCGATTGGTGCGGAGATTGCCGCCGTTCAAAGCGACTTTTGGAAGAACTCGATATTCAGGTTAATCACATCGATGTTGAAGTAGATGAATCTGCAGCTGCAAAGGTGCGCGAGATCAATGGGGGAGCACAATCAATTCCTGTCCTAATCTTTTCAGATGGCACGCATCTGACCGAGCCTTCAGATAATGATTTAAAGGCGAAACTTGCCTCGCTCGGAATTATCTAATTTCTTTTTAGAAGCGATATAAAAGTGCGGAAGTGAGCGCCGCTGAAATCATCACAAAAAAGTACGGCGCTTTTAACATCAACGCAATGACTGCAACAGCAATCCCTGCCAAGCGCTGATCAATAACCCACTTTCCATTTTCGGTAACAGTTTGCACCCCGACCATTGCGCTCATAAGCACGATGGGAATAAGTGTATTAATACGCAAGACCCGTGGATTCGTTAGGTATTTCTCTGGAATCAGGTAACCCGAGTAACGCAGGGCAAAGAGCGCGATACTTGAACCGATGACAACTATCCAGAAGGTGCTCATGTACGGGCCTTCCAGCCAAAGACCACAGCAAGTACGACGGTGGAAATTATTGGTAGCCCGGCGCTCAGCACTGGACTTAGAACAATAGCCATAACCAGCGCGGATACTGCAATCGCACGTTCGTAATTATTTGTTAAGTTTGGCCAGAGCAGACCCAAGAACGCTGCTGGCACGGCAGCGTCTAGACCCCACGCTGACGGATTTCCCATAGCTTGCGCACCCAACGCTCCCAAGAGCGTGAAAATATTCCAGAAGGTATAGACACCGAAACCGGTGAGCCAGAAACCTTCTTTCATCGCTTGCGTTCCGAGTTTTTCTTGACTTATCGCAACCCCAGTTGATTCATCGATAGTGATGTGCGCAGCAATCACCTTCTTAACTCCGGTAACTCGCAAAATTGGAGCCATCCGAAGTGCGTACAACATATTTCTCGTACCTAGAAGAGAGGCGGTTGCGATGGCAGAGATGGCGGTGCCACCTGCACCCATGACTCCTGCTACCGCAAATTGCGATGCACCAGAGAAGGTAAGTAGCGAGAGAAAACAGGTCTGCAGAACCGAGAAACCGGCGGCGATACTTGCCGCACCAAAAGCGGTTCCATAGAGGCCAACCGTGAAGGAAACGCTGAAACTCTGCGTTGCGGTGGCACGGTTCACTCTGGACACGCGCTCATTCTGCCCTATATATCCACTGGGTGAAGGGGGGTAGATAGATAAGGTGCGGACATGTCTGAGACCGTAATTTTTAGAGACGATGTATCTGTAGAGCTTGTTAAATCAAATGCCAGTGATGCCGATGTTATTTGGGCCGCACGCGTTTCAACGGCCGGCGAGCAATCACTAGCTGAGATTGGCGAAGATCCAGCGCGCTCTGCTGGGCTAATCAATTACCTGGCGCGTGAGCGACATGGTTCACCGTTTGAACACACCTCGATGACCTTCTTTGTCTCAGCTCCAATCTTTGTTTTTAGAGAGTTCATGCGCCATCGCATCGCTTCCTATAACGAAGAATCTGGACGCTATCGCGAACTGAAGCCAGTTTTTTATGTTCCATCGAAAGAGCGCAAGCTGATTCAAGTTGGCAAGACAGGTGCTTACACATTTGAAGATGGCACACCAGAACAATTTGAAATTACCGTCAAGGCTATGAAGGAAGCGTATGTAATTGCATACGAATCATATGTAAAGATGCTAGAAGCCGGAGTAGCCCGCGAAGTTGCGCGAGTTGTCTTGCCGGTTGCAACCTATTCATCAATGTATGTCACCATGAATGCGCGCGCGCTCATGAATTTTCTATCCTTGCGTACATCTCGTGAAGGATCGCACTTTCCTAGCTACCCACAACGAGAAATCGAGATGGTTGCCGAAAAAATGGAAGCCGAGTTCGCGAAATTGATGCCTCTTACCTACGGAGCCTTTGAAAAATCTGGTCGTATCGCGCCTTAAGCGATAAGATTCACAGATGAGTATCCAGCCTCCGTTTGGTCGATTAATCACCGCCATGGTGACCCCATTTAATAAAGATGGTGCAATCGATTGGGATGGCGTTGCCACGCTGGCGCAACATCTGGTCGACACTGGCCATAACGGAATCGCGGTGAACGGCACCACTGGCGAAGCTCCAACAACTAAATCTTCGGAGAAGTTAGAGATCATTAAAGTTGTGAAGAGCGTCGTTGGCGAGAAAGTTACAGTTCTCTCAGGTGCGGGCGATAACGAGACGGCATATACAGTCGAACAAGCCAAGCGCTCACAGGAAGCGGGTGCAGATGCGCTGCTGGTTGTGACTCCGTATTACAACAAGCCGCCACAAGCTGGAATCGAAGCGCATTTCCGCGCAGTTGCAGCCGCGACAGATCTTCCGATCATGATGTACGACATTCCAGGGCGCACCGGCGTTGAAATTGAATCTGACACCATCGTCAAAATCTATGAAAGCGTTGACAACATTGTCGCTCTCAAAGATGCCAAAGGAAATATCGCAGCAACATCATGGGTAATCAAGCGTTCTGGAATCCCCGTCTATTCAGGTGATGACATTCTTAACTTGCCATTTCTTTCAGTAGGCGCCGTTGGCTTCGTCTCTGTCTGTGGTCACACTGCTGGCCTGGAACTTAAAGAGATGTTGAATGCATGGTTTGCCGGAAATGCACCACGCGCACTGGAGATTCACCAACAGCTCTTGCCGGTCTTCACCGGAACATTCCGCACACAAGGTGCAATTTTGACCAAGGCAGCGATGTCACTCATGGGACTCCCAGGAGGAACAACACGCCTGCCACTCGTTGATGCCACAGATGCACAGATCGAACAGTTACGTATAGATCTCATCGCAGGTGGCATTACCTTGAAAAACTAATTTGGCTCTATGACACAACATCCCCATCCAAATTTAGGCACTCCGAGCAAACTAGTTTCTGGTGGTCTGCGCATTGTGGCGCTAGGCGGAATCTCTGAAATCGGTCGCAATATGACCGTCTATGAGTTAAATGGCAAACTTCTTATCGTCGACTGTGGAGTGCTATTTCCGGAAGATAACCAACCTGGGATTGATTTAATCCTTCCCGATTTTTCTTATATCCGAGATCGCCTACCGGATGTCGTTGGCATATTTCTTACGCACGGACATGAAGACCATATCGGTGCGGTTCCATATCTGCTTCGCGAACGTGGAGATATTCCCATCTACGGTTCACCGCTCACGCTTGCGCTGATCTCGGCCAAATTAAAGGAACATCGAATCTCACCGCTGATGCACGAGGTGCGAGAAGATGTGCGCGAGGATGTTGGTCCATTTGAATTGGAATTTATCGCAGTTAATCACTCGATTCCTGATGCGCTAGCAGTTGCTATTCATACTGGGGCCGGAACAGTTCTGCATACCGGTGACTTCAAGATGGACCAACTGCCTTTAGATGGCCGAATCACCGACTTACGAACATTCGCTCGGCTTGGCGAAGAGGGAGTAGATCTCTTTCTCGTTGATTCAACGAATGCCGATGTACCAGGATTTACTCCTTCAGAGCGAGAAATCATGCCTGCACTTAACCGAGTGATTGCCTCAACGAAGCGACGAGTAATCGTTGCCTCATTTAGCTCGCATGTTCACCGAGTGCAACAAGTCATTGATACCGCGGCGCTACATAATAGAAAAGTAGCGTTCATTGGTCGGTCAATGATTCGCAATATGAAGATTGCGCAAGATATGGGTTATCTCAGCGTCCCTGCTGGAATTTTATTTGATGCCCGCGAGTTGGATAACTACGACGATAACGTCGTTCTCATCTGTACTGGTTCGCAAGGTGAACCTATGGCCGCGCTCTCTCGAATGGCCAATGGTGATCACCAAATTCGAGTCGCTGAAGGCGACACTGTCATCCTCGCTTCTTCCCTAATTCCTGGCAATGAGAACTCCGTTTTTCGAATCATCAATGAGTTAACCCGCTGGGGTGCAAAAGTTGTTCACAAAGCGAACGCGATGGTGCACGTCTCTGGGCACGCCGCCGCGGGCGAGCTTCTCTACTGCTATAACATTGTGAAGCCGAAGTACGCACTTCCCGTACATGGAGAATGGCGCCATTTAAAGGCGAACGCTGAGTTAGCGATTGAATCTGGAGTGCCGCGTGAAAATGCATTTATTATCGAAAATGGAATCGTCATTGATTTAGTAGACCATCACGCCGAAGTTGTCGGAGCAATTCCATGCGGATTCGTCTATGTCGATGGCCAAAGCGTTGGTGATATCACTGAGTCATCTCTTAAGGATCGAAGAATTCTGGGTGAAGAAGGATTCATCTCAGTTATCGTTGTCATCGAATCTCAAACTGGAAAGATTGTTGCTGGCCCCGATATTCATGCACGTGGATTTAATGAAGATATTGCACTCTTTGATGAAGTTAAGGGGCAAATTGAGAAAGCGCTTGCGTCGGCAGTTGCTGAAGGCATCAATGGAACGCATCAGTTATCGCAAGTGGTTCGTCGCACAATTGGGGGATGGGTCGGCCAGAAACATCGCCGCCGGCCAATGATTGTTCCAGTAGTCATTGAGGTGTAATTCGGCGCGCCTACGCTCGCTGAAAAAACTCTACACCTAAGATTGAATGTGTGGCTAAGAAAAAGAAAAGCAGCTCTCGCGGCTCAGTTCTAGCTTCCGTTACTCGTGGGTTGGCCGCACTCTGGCGTTACCTTGCCAAATCTTTAGGTAGCTCAATCCGCTTTGTCGCCCGTGGTGCACGTGATCTTGATCCGGAACATCATCGAGATGGCGCTGGCTTTCTTCTTCTCCTGACTTCACTAGCCGCCTTTGCCGGGACCTGGTTCCAGGCAGATAATTTTGTGGGCCGAAATCTTTACTCATTCTTCTATGGCGCATTCGGCCGAGTTGGTGTTTTGGCACCACTCGTTCTTCTCTACTTTGCAGTGCGGCTATTTAGAAAACCGCAAGATAGCCACGTCACGGGACGAATCACTATTGGAACAATCACGTTAGTAGTAAGTACCACCGGACTAGCACACCTACTCAATGGTTCATTGGGCGCGGTCAATGCAACCGGTGCTACTGCAATCAGAGAAGGTGGAGGTCTACTGGGTTACTGGGCAGCAAAGCCACTTGTTGCGTTAATGACTTCACTGCTTGCCTACCCACTGCTGATTGCAATCTTTATCTTCGGTATTCTCATCATTACCGCCACGCCAGTGTCAAAGGTGGGTATCAAGCTAAAAGTCATCTCGCTCTGGCTCTGGTCGAAAAAACCTTCACGGAATGAAGATAAGTTTGAAATATCGGATACACCTCCATTTGAGTCACCGGTCGTTGCCTGGAATCAATCCCAAGATGAGGTTGAGGAAAATGAAATTGATGAAGAAGAGTTTGACGAAGAATTTACCGTTGAGATTCCCCGTGCACCCTTAGCTGCGCAACTACAGGAAGCTCCAAAGAGCAATCAACGTCCGGAACAGCTCCTGCTCACAAGTGATACTAAGTACGAACTCCCTTCTCATGACCTTCTCAAGTTGGGTCCGGCGGCGAAGGCCAAGAGCAAAATGAATGACGCAGTGGTCGCTTCGCTGACTGAAGTTTTCAAGCAGTTTGAAATTGATGCCGAAGTAACTGGTTTTATGCGTGGACCAACCGTTACTCGCTATGAAGTTGAGCTTGGAAATGCAGTCAAGGTTGAGCGAATTACGGCGCTATCTAAGAATATTTCCTACGCTGTAGCCAGCAGTGAAGTTCGAATTCTTTCGCCAATTCCAGGCAAATCTGCGGTCGGTATTGAAATCCCGAATGCTGATCGTGAAATCGTGGCACTCGGCGATGTCATGCGTTCTAGCGTTGCCGGTCAAGATCACCACCCAATGCTGGTTGCACTCGGCAAGGATGTCGAAGGTAATTTTGTCTGTGCAAACTTAGCCAAGATGCCGCATCTCTTGGTTGCAGGTGCTACCGGCGCCGGAAAATCTTCCATGATTAACGCGATGATTACCTCAATTTTGATGCGAGCAACTCCCGATGATGTACGACTAATTTTGATTGATCCTAAGCGAGTTGAACTCACCGCATATGAGGGAATTCCACATTTAATTACACCAATCATTACAAATCCTAAGAAAGCATCAGATGCCCTTACCTGGGTAGTGCGTGAGATGGATCTTCGCTATGAAGATTTAGCAACATTTGGCTTTAGACATATTGATGATTTCAACAAAGCGGTGCGCGCCGGAAAAGTTGTTACCCCTCCGGGTTCTGATCGCATCGTTGAGCCATACCCGTACTTACTCATTATTATTGATGAGTTAGCCGACCTCATGATGGTCGCTGCTCGTGAAGTGGAAGAGTCCGTTGTGCGCATCACACAGTTGGCACGATCAGCCGGTATCCACTTAGTGCTGGCCACCCAACGTCCAAGTGTGGATGTTGTTACCGGACTTATTAAGGCAAATGTTCCTTCTCGTCTATCTTTTGCGACATCATCACTTGCTGACAGCCGAGTAATTCTCGATAGTCCTGGAGCTGAAAAACTGATTGGACAAGGTGATGGACTCTTCATCCCAATGGGCGCAAGTCGTGCAATTAGAATTCAGGGTGCTTACGTTTCGGAACGCGAAATTGAAGCAGTGACAACGCATGTAAAGAAACAACTTTCCCCGCGCTATCGTGATGATGTCACCCAGGTTGCGCAGACAAATAAGAATATTGATAAAGAGATCGGCGATGATCTCGAAATTTTGATTCAGGCTGTTGAGCTAGTCGTAAGTACGCAATTTGGTTCCACCTCTATGTTGCAAAGAAAGTTACGAGTGGGCTTTGCAAAGGCGGGTCGACTGATGGACCTCATGGAGTCTCGCGGAATTGTTGGACCCTCTGAAGGATCAAAGGCTCGAGTGGTCTTGGTGAAGCCGGATGAGATTGATTCAGTGCTCGCCAAGCTTCGCGATTATTAATTCTTAGCAAATTCAGAGTGGTTTTTCAGGGTGAGATGCCCATTTAGTGGTCAATCTATTCTCAGCAGCCACCTGCGTGAAATATACTGTGGCGCCCGCCAACCTTCGTTAAAGGAATCTCATGACCACAGGCAGCCAGATCCGCGATTTGCGCGAGGCTGCCGGTCTTTCCAAAGATGAGTTAGCTTCGATGCTCAGCATTCGAGTTGGTTTGCTTTCACAGATGGAAACAAATGATTTTTCACATTGCGGCGGCGATACATACGCCCGCGGACACTTAAAGAATATTGCCGCTCGACTTGGCCTCGAACCAGATTTTTTCTTGCAAATGTATAACACAGAGCATTCACTCGAGCATCGCGGAATTCACGAACAGCTCGCTGATAACAATGTTGCTTCAATTCCTCGTGAACCACGGAAAATTTCCTGGAAAGTTCCTGCGCTAATTTCGGTAATTGTTTTAGTCATTGCCGGAGCGGTTCAAATTGTTATCTCTAATCAATCATCGTCACCAACCCCGACTGTTGTTGCAACGCCGACACCAGTGGCATCAGTGATACCTACACCTGAAGCAACTCTCGCTCCGGAGGCAACACCGGAAGTGACACCCGAACCAACTGCATCGCCATCGAGTGCTTCTGGCGCTGTCTCATTAGTACTTGCTGCTACGCGTGGAAATTCTTTTATCAATGTTGTCGTTGATGGAACGAGTGCAATCAAAGGTTCCATATTTCAAGGTGAAACAAAGAGCTATTCAGGACAAAGTTCGATAAGTATTTACCTTAGCAATCCAGCCGGCATTGATGTGACCCATAATGGAAAGCTATTGAGCCCGCTCGGCGGACAAAATCAAGAAGTACGTCGCACATTTCGCTAAGTAAGATTTCCCTGCCATAACCCTGTAACATCACCTTCATGTCTCGCACCGTTGCAATCGTCACCATGGGGTGCGCCCGCAACGATGTTGACTCAGAAGAACTCGCCGGCAGATTAGCCGCCGATGGTTGGACTTTAGTCCCCGATGTTGAATCGGCCGAAGTCGCAGTGGTCAATACCTGTGGCTTTATAGAATCAGCGAAGAAAGATTCGATTGATGCACTCTACGCTGCAAACTCACTCAAAGGCCATGGCACCACAAAGGTCGTTGTAGCCGTGGGTTGCATGGCAGAACGCTATGGAAAAGAGCTGGCCGAAGCCCTTCCGGAAGCTGATGCAATTCTAGGTTTTGATGACTACCAAGATATCTCCGAACGCTTGCAATCAATTATTAGCGGTAATGCGCATACGCCACACGTTCCCCGCGATCGTCGCGCGCTGCTACCTATCGCACCTGTTGCGCGCGCTGCCGCGCGGGATGAGAGCTATGCCTCTTCTGTTGGCGCCGGTGGCTCACTCTTTCGTAAGCGTCTCGGTGATGCGCCGTGGGCGCCGCTCAAGATTGCATCAGGCTGCGATCGACGATGTTCGTTCTGTGCAATTCCATATTTCCGAGGCTCGTTTATTTCACGCCGGCCGACCGAGGTGCTGCAAGAGGCCACATGGCTTGCGAATAATGGAGTGAGTGAACTTTTTCTAGTCAGTGAAAATACAACAAGCTATGGCAAAGACCTTGGTGATATCAAGTTGATGGAGAAGATCCTGCATGAGTTCGCTGAGATTCCAGGTGTGGAACGTGTGCGGCTTTCTTACCTGCAACCTGCTGAGATGCGACCATCACTGCTACAAGCGATGATTGAGACCGAAAAGGTGGCGCCTTATTTCGACCTCTCTTTCCAGCACACCAGTCCTTCGGTATTACGCCGGATGCGTCGCTTCGGTGATTCCGAAAAATTTTTGCATCTGATTGCGCAAATACGCGCACTCTCACCTGAAGCCGGAATCAGGTCGAATTTCATTGTTGGTTTCCCCGGTGAGACTGAAGCTGATTACAACGATTTAGCCGAGTTCATTACGGAGGCAAAGTTAGATGCAGTGGGTGTATTTGGATATTCAGATGAAGATAATACGGAGGCGGTAGATCTCTCGGATAAAGTCGTGGAAGAGGTAATTCGCGAACGAGTAGAGTCACTTTCTTCACTAGCCGATGAAATGGTCTCCGTGCGCGCCCAAGGCCGAATTGGTGAAGAAGTTCGGGTACTTATTGAAGATGCCGAACTACAAGAAGGCCGCGCGGCACATCAAGGCCCTGAAGTAGATGGCACAACATCATTTATTGGAACATCTTTTCTTGTTGGTCAATATGTAGATGCGGTGATCATAGATTCCATCGGCGCAGATTTGGTTGCCGAGCCTCGATGACGATGCCTTCCTTTATTACTCCCAATACCCTCACCGTCACTCGGATACTTTTTATTCCAGTAGGGGTCTATGTAGTTTTCCTTGATGGTGGCGATAACGCGCGATATCAGATTCTGGCATGGTCAATATTTTTTATCTTAGGCCTGACAGATATAGTCGATGGAAAATGGGCGCGTCAATCTAATCGGATTACCGCCCTTGGTACTTTTTTAGATCCAGTAGCGGATAAAGCCCTCATTGGCTCCGCAATGATTTCGCTCTCTATCCTTAATCGCTTTCCTTGGTGGATCACCATTCTTATTCTCACCCGTGAAATTGGAATTACTATCTTTCGCTTACTTGTCATCCGTGACGGCGTAATCCCAGCGAGCAAAGGCGGAAAGCTAAAGACTTTCCTGCAAGGCTTTGGTGTTGGATTTTATATGTTGCCTCTTCCCGCTTCACTTGACTGGTTTAAAACAGCATTTATCTCGGTCGCAATTATTCTGACAATCACAAGTGCCTACGACTACATACAAGCCTGGCGTAAAAGCCTGGCGAAAGAGTAGATTGCAGTTATGGCTACGCAGACCCCAGCGCGTTTGATCATCGATACTCTCATTTCTCGTGGACAGACACTTTCAATTGCGGAATCACTTACCGGAGGCGGTCTAGGTTTTGCGCTGACGCAAGTTCCGGGTTCCTCAGCCGTATTTGTGGGTGGAGTAATCTCTTACACATCTGAAGTAAAAGTTCGTGAACTTGGTGTTGCGCAATCAACAATTGATAAATTCACCGTTGTCAGTGAAGAAGTTGCAATCGAAATGGCCGAAGGTGTGAAGAAAAGTTTTGCAACTACCTGGGCGATCTCTACCACCGGGGTAGCGGGACCGGGGGATTACCAGGGTTCACGCGAAGGAACGATTTGGATTGCAATTCGAGGCCCTGTTAATCAAACGCTGGCGCTGACCCTCGATGGCGGGCGCGATGGAGTACGTCAAGGGGCTATATCCAGCGCAATTGGCACCTTTGCGCGTATCCTTAGCTCGCACACCGCATAGGCACGAAACGAAAGGAGCGTTAGTCATGGTTTTATTACGTGAAGCAGTGGGTCACACACTTCGTAACGCTCGCACTACCCAATCTCGCACCTTGCGCGATGTCGCACGTGAAGCCCGCGTTTCACTTGGTTATCTCTCGGAAGTAGAACGTGGACAGAAAGAAGCTTCTTCTGAACTTCTTAATGCAATTTGCGATGCACTTGGCCTTACTCTTTCGTCGGTCATGACAGGTGTAACCCACGAACTCGCATCACGCGAAAGTGCAAAGCTCTCCGTTGTCGACGCAGCCTAAGTACCTACTGCAAGGCGGAATTCATCGCCGGACCGAGAGCGCAATCCTCGAAGGAACCAAGAAGCTTATAGCGCAATTCGGCGCCTCGAATGTCTCGATGATTGAAATTGCCGATGCCTCTGAGGTCTCCCGGGCAACTTTGTATAACCACTACCGTGATAAGAACGCAGTCTTGCAGGCGTTAGTCGCTGCCGAAGTGGAACGATTGGTAGAACTGGCGTCGCGGGCTGGAACTCCGGCAGATGCACTAGAAACGCTCTCCCGAGAAATTTCGACGGATAGCGCACTAGCTTCTATGCGTACCCATGATGGGCAGATGCTGATTGCAATTATGTCGCACGCTGAAAATCCGCTTTATCTCACCCTTGCGCAATGCATTTATGGCGCAACGAAATCTGAAGCTGGCACCGGACTTGCCATGCGTTGGCTATTAGGCCAAGTGATGCAACCGATTACCGCAAAGCAATCGCGCGAGCAGGCTGAATTGCTCGTGGAACGCACACTTTTTTAATCGGATTCATTGTGCGCATCTCAGATTTACGTGAACGGTTAACGCTCTCATTCGGAGAATCTTGGGCACCTTCATTTGCGCACGACATAGCAATCAGTGATCTTGACTCAATGACTGTCAATGAAGCACTCGCCGCCGGTCGTGAAACAGATGAGATTTGGCGAGCAGTCTGCAAGCAATGCCCGAACGAGACTCAGATGTACCGCTAACTTTCAAAGGCAGCATGCTTGATAGCAGCGCCTTAAACTGCGATGACTTCCAGGACCCACGGTTGGAGGCCATCGGAAGGAGTTAAGGCACAGGGGTATTTCTCAGAAACTATCGCGTAGAGATCCTCGGGCGTCTTGGCTACAGACCTCGATTGCAAAAGCCAACGAGTGATTTCGCCGCGCGTCTTCTTCGACATATGCGTGACAACCAGCTGGCGCGATGGCGCCGTACTTCGCGGAGATAATGGCAATTGAAGCTTCACCGCGCTTCTGGGCTGCTGCCGATAGCGAGCCCCAATCCAGCGCCTGGTAGAGCACGCCGGTATAGACAGCGATTGCGGGGGTGGGCTTACTCGTCTCGCGCTTCTTCTCGGAGGGCGGAAGCAGGATCAACACGCGACACACCCTACTTGTCAGTGGCTGCTAATACCTTTCGAACAGATGTTCGGGTAACGTTATCCCTGCACAACCAGAGCGGTGCTCAGCCTCCGCCCACAGCGTCTCCATAACGCCAAGGGCCGTCGCAGAGAACTCCGTACCTTCTGGGCCAACTACCAACGGTGGCGCTCGCCAACGTTCGAGATATAAGGAGAAGACAGTGGCTGCTGAAAAATCAAAAGCTGAAGATAATAAATCATCTGACCGTCAAAAGGCGTTAGATACCGCACTTGCTCAAATCGAACGTCAGTTTGGTAAGGGCTCAGTAATGAAGATGTCAGATCGACAAGCACAGGTAATCGAAGTTATTCCAACCGGCTCTGTCGCACTCGATGTCGCACTCGGAATTGGTGGCCTTCCACGTGGCCGCATCGTAGAAATTTATGGACCAGAATCTTCAGGTAAGACAACTCTTACCTTGCACGCCATCGCCAATGCCCAGAAAGCTGGCGGCATCTGCGCATTTATCGATGCTGAACACGCATTCGATGCAGAGTATGCAAAGAAGCTCGGCGTTGATATCGATGCTCTTCTCGTCTCGCAGCCAGATACCGGTGAGCAGGCACTTGAAATCATGGACATGCTTATCCGTTCCGGTGCACTTGATCTCGTCGTTGTCGACTCAGTTGCAGCACTTGTTCCACGTGCTGAAATCGAAGGTGAGATGGGCGACTCACATATGGGTCTTCAGGCGCGCCTCATGTCACAAGCGCTTCGAAAGATCACTGGCGCACTTCACCAATCAAAGACCACAGCTATCTTTATCAACCAACTTCGCGAAAAGATTGGCGTCTTCTTCGGATCCCCTGAAACAACAACAGGTGGAAAAGCGCTTAAGTTCTACGCATCTGTTCGCCTTGATATCCGCCGCATTGAAACTCTTAAGGATGGCAACGAATCTGTCGGTAACCGTACTCGCGTCAAAGTGGTGAAGAACAAGATGGCTCCACCATTTAAGCAAGCTGAGTTCGACATCATCTACGGAGTTGGAATTTCGCGCGAAGGCTCACTTCTCGATATGGGCGTTGAGCTCGGCATCGTTAAGAAGTCTGGCGCTTGGTACACATACGAGGCAGATCAACTTGGTCAAGGTAAAGAGAATTCACGTGCATTCCTTATCGATAACCCAGATCTTGCCAATGAGATCGAATCAAAGATTCGCGCCAGCTTCGTACCGGTAGAGGTCGATGCAGCGCTTATCGCTGAGATCGATGAAGCTGCAGCAGAGGTTGATTTCTAATTTCACTGCAATTTGCAAAGGTTGAGAGAAGCGAGGGCTCTGACCCTTACGAAGTAGCTCACACAATTGCGCTCAACGCGCTTGTTACACGAGCAAAAAGTAAGGGCGAGCTGCTCGCTCACCTTAAAACCCGTGGCGTCGAAGACGATATTGCGCAAGCGGTTCTCTTCCGGCTACAAGAGAGCGGCTTAGTTAACGATCGCGAATTCGCACTCGCCTGGGCCAAATCGCGCCACGACCACAAGAAGATTTCGAAACGAATCATCGCGGGGGAGCTGCGTCAGAAGGGCGTCACGCAAGAGCAGATAGATGAAGCGCTAGAGAATATCGATGATGAATCTGAGTATCGCTCGGCTTTTGAACTTGGTTTTAAGAAGTACAACACCATGTCGCGGCTAGCACCCGATGTTCAGGTGCGTCGGATTCAATCGCTGCTGGCACGAAAAGGTTTTAACTTCACAATTATCTCTCGCGTACTGCGAGAGCTAGATCTACTCAGTAACTGATTTACTTACCCGATTTCAAATGCTCGGTAAGTCGCTCTGCTGTGGCTACAACTGCGGCGGCATGTAAACGTCCCGGTTGTCGGCCAAGTCTTTCAATCGGTCCACTAATTGAAACTGCGGCGATAACTTTTCCATTGGGGCCACGTACTGGTGCCGATACTGAGGCAACGCCCGCTTCACGTTCACCAACTGATTGAGCCCAACCGCGTCGGCGATCGGCAGCCAGATGTGCGGCGGTATATCGAGCGTTCTTTAGCCCGCGATGAATCTTCTCGGAATCCTCCCAAGCCATCAGAATTTGTGCGGCAGATCCAGCTTGCATTGTTAGCGCTGCACCAATTGGAACTGAATCTCGTAGCCCTGATAGGCGCTCTGCAACTGCAACACAGATTCGAATATCACCCTGACGACGGTATAACTGAGCAGATTCGCCCGTTGCATCACGAAGGGCGGCAAGAGCCGGTGTTGCTACGGCAATCAGGCGATCTTCACCGGCGGCTGCGGCGAGCTCTGCCGAACGAGGACCAATGATGAAGCGACCATTGAGGTCGCGGGCGACTAAGCGATGAAATTCCAGCGCGACCGCAAGCCGGTGGGCTGTTGGGCGCGCGATCCCTGTGGCTGCGACCAGTTCAGCGAGGGAGTGAGGACCGGATTCAAGGGTGGCCAGGATATATACAGCTTTATCTAAGACGCCGACTCCGCTATTCTTCTTATCCATAGAGTGATATTAGCATCCCATTTTATGAGACACAATATTTTGCACTAATGACAGGAGCACAACACTGATGGGTAAGACACTAGCTGAGAAGATTTGGGAAGACCATATCGTCCGTAGCGCAGAAGGTGAACCAGACCTGCTCTACATCGACCTTCAGCTCATCCATGAAGTTACAAGTGCGCAAGCTTTTGACGGTCTTCGTCTGGCTGGACGCAAAGTTCGTCGCCCAGATTTAACTATTGCGACAGAGGATCACAACACTCCGACACTAGATATTCTCAAGCCAATCGCAGATCCTGTCTCGAAGCTACAGATTGATACTTTGCGAAGTAATGCCAAAGAGTTTGGAATACGCATTCACTCACTTGGCGATGCCGATCAGGGCGTAGTTCACGTAGTTGGACCGCAACTTGGAATTACGCAACCAGGAATGACAATTGTCTGCGGAGATTCTCATACATCGACCCACGGCGCATTTGGTGCAATTGCATTCGGAATTGGTACATCAGAAGTAGAACATGTTTTAGCTACACAGACGCTTCCAGCTAGTCGTCCTAAGACCATGGCAATTAACGTTGAAGGAACTCTCAAAGTAGGAGTCACTGCAAAAGATATTATTCTCGCAATCATTGCTCAGATCGGCACCGGTGGTGGGCAGGGCTACATCATTGAATATCGCGGTTCTGCTATTCGAGCACTTTCGATGGAAGGACGCATGACAATCTGCAACATGTCGATTGAAGCGGGCGCTCGTGCCGGACTCATTGCACCTGACCAGACAACATTTGATTACATCAAAGGCAAGCCACATGCGCCAGAAGATTTCGCGGCAGCTCAAAGTTATTGGCAGACGCTCTTTACAGATGCAGATGCAAAATTCGATGTTGAAATTACGCTCAATGCAAATGAATTAGAGCCATTTGTTACCTGGGGAACTAACCCAGGGCAGGGGCTTCCACTAAATGCCTCAGTTCCAAACCCAGCAGATATTACAGATTCGGAAGCGCGCGGAGCAGCCGAACGCGCTCTTATTTACATGGGTCTCGAAGCTGGAACACCACTGAAGAAGATAGCTATCGACACTGTTTTCTTGGGCTCTTGCACCAATGGCCGTATTGAAGATTTGCGCGCCGCAGCTTCGGTACTAGCAGGCAAGAAGATTGCACCGAAGCTTCGCATGCTTGTTGTACCTGGTTCTGAGCGAGTCCGTCAGCAAGCGATGAAGGAGGGCTTGGATAAAGTCTTTCTAGATTTTGGCGCTGAATGGCGTAATGCCGGATGCTCGATGTGTCTAGGCATGAATCCAGATCAGCTCGCCGTTGGTGAGCGTTCAGCATCAACATCAAACCGAAACTTCGAAGGCCGACAAGGTAAGGGTGGACGTACCCACCTTGTTAGCCCACTTGTTGCGGCAGCAACTGCGGTCCGCGGCACACTTTCATCACCGGCAGATTTGTAAGAGAGGAACTCCCATCATGGAAAAATTTATTAGCCACACAGGCACAGGTGTTCCATTGCGTCGTAGCAATGTCGATACAGACCAGATTATTCCGGCTGTCTATCTCAAGCGCGTAACTCGCAGCGGATTTGAAGATGGACTTTTCTCAGCGTGGCGCACCGACCCTGAATTTGTGCTCAATAAAGAAGAGTTTAAGAGCGGCACCGTTCTTGTCGCTGGGCCAGAATTTGGAACTGGATCATCGCGCGAACATGCGGTCTGGGCACTTCAGAATTACGGCTTTAAAGCTGTCATCTCTAGCCGCTTTGCAGATATCTTCCGCGGCAATTCACTTAAAGGTGGCCTACTTACAGTAATCCTGCCGCAGGAATCTGTGGAGGCGCTCTGGGTAGCAATTGAGGGCGACCCAACTACAGCCATTACCGTCGATCTCGATTCTCGGACAGTCTCATATAAAGACGTGAATGTTGCATTTGAACTCGATGATTACACCCGCTGGCGCCTGATGGAAGGTCTTGATGACATCGGTTTAACCTTAAAACATACTGATTCCATCGATCTTTTCGAGTCCAAGCGAGCTGCATACAAGCCAAAGACGTTGCCCATTCGCATCTGAGTTAGCTAACTGCGCTAAAAATAAGCGTGCAGTAATGCTTTTCCAGCGCGGGTGAGTAGGTCTACCACAACTCTCAATCTGAGAATGAGACTTTTTTACGCATAAAAATGCAAATTTTCAGGAAATAAATCGTTGCGACACGCGCACGTTAATAACGCTCTCACCCCTTGAATAGGTTTAAGTTTTACGCAGTTAGGCAATTGCTTAATTATTTAAGCGTAAAACTTCCACATTAAGGGGAATCTGAATGAATAAGGCCCAGTTCATCGCTGCGTTGGCCCCACACTTCAACGGCAGCAAGAAAGATGCAGCTCACGCTGTAGATGTAGTTTTTGACACAATCGTTCGCAACATGTCAGCTGGTAACGATGTCATGATCAACGATTTCGGAAAGTTTAAGAAGGTTGATCGCAAGGCACGTATGGGACGCAACCCATTCACAGGCGAAACAATCAAGATTAAAGCATCGAAGAAAGCACGTTTCCTTCCTGCAAAGGCACTAAAGGAAATCATCGCCGGAGATCGCAAGCTTGGTCCAGCACCAAAGCCAGAAGTAAAGGCAGTTGCAAAGCCAGTAGCTAAGAAGGCGGCGCCAAAGAAGGCTGCTAAGAAGGCTCCAGCAAAGAAGAAGCCAGTAGCGAAGAAGGTTGCTAAGAAGGCTCCAGCAAAGAAGAAGGTTGTAAAGAAGGCAGCTAAGAAGCGTTAATTCTTAACTCTTTTCTTAAAAAGGAGCCTTGCTAAAGCAGGGCTCCTTTTTGCTTTCCAGATAGTATTTATCGCATGGCTGAGTTCAAAGTTTCTTATGCCCCGCCAGATGGTTTTCCGCTCGGAACCAACCGCACCTTCAAAATTTGTTCCGCAATTTTAATCCCAATTTTCAATCTCTTCATGAGTCGGGATTGGAAGGGCGCGCAGAATATTCCGGCACAGGGACGAGTTATAGTCGCCAGTAATCACATGTCGTACCTAGATGTACTCGTCTTCTCGCATTTTCTTTATCGCAACGGTCGGGCACCGAGGTATTTAGGTAAAGCTGGGGTATTTAGAGTTCCAGTGATTGGCAAAATTCTTCTGGCTGCGGGTCAGATTCCGGTAGAGCGCGAAACTTCTGATGCCAAGAAAGCGGTAGACCACGCGAAAACTTTGCTGGAAGCCGGGCATATGCTCGGGGTATACCCAGAAGGAACACTTACGCGCGATGCGCAGATGTGGCCGATGGTTGCAAAGACCGGGTGTGCGCGTTTAGCACTTGAGACCGATACTCCGGTCATTCCTGTTGCGCAATGGGGCTCGCAACTTGTCGTTCCGAATTACACAAAAAAGCTAGCCCTCTTTCCGCGGAAAACAATTATCGTCCGGGCAGGCAAACCAGTCGATCTCTCTCCCTGGAAGGGCAAACATGAGGATCCGCAGGCGCTGATTGAGGCTACGGCGCAGATTATGCGCGAAATTACCCTGCTCTTGGAAGATATTCGTGGTGAGAAGCGACCTGAAGTAATCTTTGACCCGCACACGTCCGATCTTCCACGTATAGGCAACTTTAAGAAGAAGAGAGCATGAAGAAAGTAACCGTTTTTGGTGCAGGTGCCTGGGGCTCAACTATGGCGCAGGTATTAAGTGATGCTGGAAATGAAGTTCTTTTGTGGGGCCGCAGCGAATCTGTCATTGCGGAAATTTCGACCTCTCATACCAACGTGAAGTACCTCGGCGACCATATTCTGTCTGATTCCATTTTTGCGACAACAAGCTTGGATGATGCATTCGCATTCTCAACAATATATGTCCTTGCTATTCCAGCTCAACAAATTCGCGCCACCCTGGAAGATTGGAAAGGCCGTTTTCCGGCTGACTGCATAATTGTCAGCACACTTAAAGGCATTGAAATCAGCACGCAACTTCGCATGACTGAAGTTATTGAAGATGTGATTGGCGTACACAAGATTGCCATCATCACGGGTCCGAACTTGGCTGACGAACTCGTCTTGCGCCAACCAGCGGGGGCAGTTGCAGCAGCGGCATCACAAGGGCTAGCTGACCAGATCAGAGATTTGTTTCGCACTCCCTACTACCGCGTTTATACATCTACCGACGTCATGGGTTGCGAACTCGCTGGTGCGATTAAGAGCGTTATCGCACTTGCGGTCGGGCTCTCAATCGGTATGGGATATGGCGAAAATACGCAAGCGATGCTCATTACACGTGGACTTAACGAAGTTGCTCGGCTCTGTGCAGCTCATGGTTCCGATCCACTATCTGCGGCAGGTTTAGCAGGAATGGGAGATCTAGTTGCTAGTTGCGGCTCACCTCTTTCTCGAAACAGAACTTTCGGTGAAGTAATTGGTCGCACCGGCTCCATGAGCGCTGCGCGCGCCCAGATGGTGAAGACCGTTGAAGGCGTTGCATCATCGAGTGCGGTACTGGAAATTGCGCACAGAGTGGGGATCGAAGTTCCTGTCATTGAAGCGGTAGCTGACATCGTCAGCGAGAAGCTCACACCGGAAGATGCGCTACAGCGGCTAATGGAGATTACAACTAAAGCCGAGAATTTCATTCGATGACGCAGCGAGTAGCAATCATCTGTGGCGGTCGCAGCAGTGAACACGAGATTTCTTGCATCTCTGCCGGGGGCGTCCTAGCAGCGATTGATCGCAGTATCTACGAACCCATCCTGATCGGAATTACCAAAGTGGGTTCATGGGTTCTTATCCCAACGGATCACGCGATGAACATTGCAGATGGCGTTCTTCCTACCGTTCCAACAGATGCGCCAGCAGTCGTCGCCGATGTAGCAGGATTTTCTTGCGAAGGAAAAGATTTAAAGATTGAGATTGTCTTTCCGTTATTGCACGGGCCATACGGTGAAGATGGAACGATTCAAGGACTACTTGAGATGGCCAACCTGCCCTATGTCGGTTCGGGAGTTCTCGCCTCAGCTGTTGCGATGGATAAATCATTTGCAAAGCCAATCTTTGCATCTCACGGTATTGCGACCGCACCAGGGCTAGTAGTTAAAGCCGAGGAGTGGAAGAGTGATTCCAGCGCAATCTCGAAAGCGATTTCGGAGCTCGGCTACCCGGTATTTGTAAAGCCTGCTCGCGGTGGATCATCGCGCGGAACCACAAAGGTAAAGACAGAAGCACAGTTAGCGGCGGCAATCACCGAAGCGCATAAATTTGATTCAAAAGCGATGATTGAGAAAGCAATTGTTGGATCCGAAATAGAGTGCGCAATATTGGAAATCGAAGGAGTCCCTCAAGCATCGGTCGTGGGAAAGATTCAGATAGATTCTAAATTCGAGTTCTATGATTTTCAGGCAAAGTATTTAGATGGCGCAACCTCAATTGAACTTCCAGCTGCCATTGATAAAGTGACCGCCGATAAAATTCGCACATCTGCAATCCAGGCATTTAAATCTCTTGGTTGTTCTGGTCTGGCAAGAGTTGATTTCTTCCTCACCGATTCGGGTGAAGTGATCATGAATGAACTCAACACAATGCCTGGATTTACCGCGACTTCAGTATTTCCAAAAATGTGGGCAGCGACCGGAATCAATTACTCAGAAGTGATTACTCATCTATTGCAGGGCGCGGAAAAGCGCACAAATGGAGTACTGGGTAATTAACTAGTTCTGGATTAATTAGTTACGGGACAGGTGAGTGTGCGAGTAATTCCTGGCACGGCTTGCACCTTAGACAAAATCGCACGACCAAAATCTTCCATCGATGGCGCTTCGGCGCGCATGATTACATCGTAAGGACCAGTAACGCCTTCAGCGAGTGAAACTCCTGGGATCGACTTGATGGCGTTAGCGACGGATGATGCCTTGCCAACCTCTGTTTGAATCAATATGTAAGCCTGTACTGACATGTGAGTTCCTTTCGCTTCGCCCTAACGTTATCTCATGTCATAGGCTTATGGCTATGGGGTTTAGCGAAGCAGAAGTGATTACGCTCTTACAGAAAGTTTTCGCAACCTCGGATCCTCGTCTCATTGTCGGAATTGGCGACGATGCTGCAGTGATCCAGGGCGCCCCGAAGCAAGTGATTACCACCGATGTTGCTGTGGCCGGAGTGCACTTTCGAACCGAATGGTCATCAGCTTTTGATATTGGCCGGAAAATTACCGCAGCAAATCTCGCTGATGTGCTCTCGATGGGAGCCACGTGTGAATATCTGGTAGCCGCGGTCACACTCACCGGCTCCGAAGATTTGCTCTGGATTGAACAGCTAGCGCTCGGCATGAAATCTGAGGCAGACCGAGTTGGTGCACTTATTGTTGGCGGAGATATCACTCGTTCCGCAGTAATCACAATCGCTATGACCGCAGTCGGTCATTGTGATACTCCCATTTTGCGAAGTGGCGCCCGCCCTGGAGACGATCTTTTCATTTCATCTCTCCCAGGATGGTCTGCCGCAGGACTTGCGATACTTTCGAAAGAGTTGCCTACTTCAGGGGAGTTGGCTACAAAGGCGGTCGCAGAATTCTCCGCACCTACTCTTGATTACGATCTAGATTTTAGTAAGGCAACTGCGATGTGTGACATCAGCGATTCATTACTCGTTCAAGGTCAGCAGTTGGCCGAAGCATCGGGTATCTGCCTCCACCTCGATACTGCATTAATGCAATCGGCCCCTGAGTTTGCCGAGTTACTTTCGCTAGCCACAGCGACTGATTCTGATATCTGGGGCTGGGTGCTAGCAGGCGGTGAAGACCATGTATTTCTTGCTACCGGAAAAGATTTACCTGGAATAAAGATCGGGTCAGTGATTGCTGGTACAGGTATTTCTGGGGTAGAAATGAAAAAGGCCCCAGTTTCCTGGAGCCATTTCAATTAAGAAAATTTAACGGGTTACTTTGCCTGCCTTGAGACATGAAGTACATACGTTCTGACGCTTTGATGATCCGCCGACCAAAGTCTTAACGCGCTGAATATTTGGATTCCAACGGCGACGTGTCTTCACCTGTGAGTGTGAAACGTTATTGCCAAAGCTTGGTCCCTTGCCACAGATGTCGCATGAAGATGCCATGGGTGGTTCTCCTTCTAGATTAAACGCTCGTAATCGAACAGGGCGTAAGGGTAGCAAGAGGGGCCACTTTGGGCGAATCCGGTGAAATTTATGCTCAAAGCACGCACTCTCAAAGCAAGGCGTATTGCAACCAAGGCGAGAGAATGTGGCCATGGCAACCCTGGACTCAAAACTTGTTGGAGTGCTCGGGGATCGCACAACAAAAGTATTGCGAGATCTTTACGGCTATCTCACTGTCGGAGATTTACTTCATCACTACCCTCGACGATATTTGGTACGTGGCGAGCTTTCAGATATTTCAGAACTCAATGAAGGCGACGAAGTAACACTCCTTGCTGAAGTATTTAGCGCCAGCAGCCGTCGTTTGCAAGGAAGAAAAGGCAACATCCTGGAAGTAATAGTCACAGATGGAACTGCCAAGTTATCGCTGACCTTCTTTAATCAAGCTTGGCGTGAAAAAGATTTGAAGATTGGAAAGCAAGGACTCTTTGCTGGAAAGGTTGGCGTCTTTAACGGCAAACGCCAACTTGCGCACCCAGATTATGAGCTCATCGCCGATGGTAATGATGTTGATGCCGCGGTCGAAGGATTCGCGGGCAAGTACCTTCCGATGTATCCCGCGAGTTCGAAGATGCCATCCTGGAAAATTGCGCAATGTATAGAACTGGCGATTGGTGCGCTAGATGAAGTTCCGGATTTTCTGCCAGAATCCATCCGCGAACAATATGGATATCCGACGTTGCACCAGGCCCTGGTGCAACTTCATAATCCAGTTGACCTCGATGCGGCAGCGAAAGCGCGCGAGCGACTTACTTACGACGAGGCTTTTCTGTTACAACTTTTATTGCTTACTAGACGGAGAGAGTTAAAGAATCTCGATGCGGTAGCAAGACCTGTGCACGCAGGTGGACTTCTTACCGAGTTCGATCAATCTCTTCCCTTCGAACTTACCGCAGGACAACGGGCGGTAGCTGAAGAAATCGAAAATGATTTAGCTCAACCACATCCCATGAATCGGTTACTCCAAGGCGAGGTAGGTTCTGGAAAGACGATTGTTGCGCTGCGAGCAATGTTGACGGTGATTGATAATGGCGGACAAGCTGCACTTCTGGCTCCAACCGAAGTTCTCGCGGCACAACATCTGCGTACCTTTGAGAAGTTGCTTGGCGAACTTGGCGGCGGTGGAATGTTGGGTGGATCGGAGAAGGCCACGCAAGTAACTCTTATTACTGGATCACAAAATGCGGCCGCTCGGAAAGCGGCGTTAGCTCAAGCTGCATCAGGTGCGGCCGGAATTGTAATTGGGACACATGCACTTCTTGGCGAAAGCGTCGAGTTTAAAGATCTTGGTTTGATTGTCGTGGACGAACAACATCGATTTGGCGTTGAACAACGTGACGCCTTGAAAACGAAAGCAATCACTCCGCCACATTTGTTAGTGATGACAGCAACTCCTATTCCGCGAACAGTTGCCATGACGGTATTCGGAGATCTTGATGTATCGACCTTGCGTGAACTTCCATTAGGAAGACAACCAATTACAACTCACGTCGTGCCAGTCTTAGAGAAGCCAGGGTTCTTAGAACGGGCCTGGGAGCGTATTAGGGAAGAAGTCTCGCAGGGACATCAGGCTTACGTTGTTGCTCCCCGAATTGCTGCCGGTAGTTTAGAAGATGCGGATATCGATTTTCTGATGGGAGAAAGTTCTGCAACTGTTGCCTCTGTAGAAGACCTGGGCCCGCTACTTGCAGGTGGTGCGCTGCAAGGGTTGCGAGTTGCGCCGTTGCACGGAAAACAGAGCGCTGAACTCAAAGATGCGACTATGAGAGCCTTTAGCAATAAGGAGATTGATGTCTTGATCTCGACCACAGTTATTGAAGTCGGCGTCGATGTGCCAAACGCTACTGTGATGGTGATTATGGATGCGGATAGATTCGGAGTTTCGCAACTTCACCAGCTGCGCGGACGTGTGGGGCGAGGAACTTCTCCTGGACTTTGTCTCCTAGTCACTTCTGCACTACCCGAAACTTCCGCGCGGGAGCGATTAGATGCCGTTGCTGGTACCACCGATGGATTCGAACTTTCGCGAATAGACCTCGAACAACGTCGCGAAGGAGATGTACTAGGAGCAAGCCAGTCTGGATCACGTTCACACCTTCGATTGCTGCGAGTATTACGTGATGAATCAATGATTGAGTGGGCGCGCGAAGATGCAACTAGAATCCTTGATGCAGATATCAAGCAACATTCGCTATTGGAAGCAGAGCTGTCGCAGATACAGGCAGATGCCGCTGCTGAATTTATAGATAAGGCTTAACTATGAGAATCATTGCTGGCCGGGCCAAGGGGCGAAATATTGATGCCGTTGCATCTGCCACCCGTCCCACATCGGACCGCGCACGGGAAGCGCTCTTCTCCACCCTCGCATCCGAATTTGGCGAGTTTGATGGATTACACATTTTAGATTTGTATGCCGGAACAGGTGCAATTGCCCTCGAAGCGTTATCGCGCGGGGCCGCAATTGTGCATGCGGTGGAAAAAGATGAATCGGCAGCGCAGGCAATCGATAAGAATTACGAGAACATAAAGAGCGCGCAATGCCCAGGAACTTTTCATTTGTACACCATGGGAGTCCACCGATTTTTGCAAGATAGAGCCCAGGTGCAATACCACTTTGTTTATGTCGATCCACCTTATGATTGTGATGACCTTGATGTTGTTGAAACGCTGATTGCCCTTGTTTCGGGTGGGTTTTTACATCCGCAGGCCCTCGTTGCAGTCGAGCGAAATAGCAGAGTACGAGAGATTTCCTGGCCAGATGGACTCGAGCAAGTTCGGGAAAAAAATTACGGTCAAGCAACAATTTTTTATGGTTCTCCCACGCCTGAAGCAGGGGAGAATGGATAACAACTCGATTCATTGCTAGCGTTTGCACTATGAAGCGCGCAGTCTGTCCTGGGTCTTTTGATCCCATCACCTTCGGGCATTTAGACATAATCGAACGCGCAAGCCATCAATTCGATGAGGTCATAGTGGCGGTCTTTGTTAATCGTAGAAAATCCGGGCTTTTTACTATTGCGGAGCGGATGAAAATGATTGAAGAGAACGTTGCTAAGTTTAAGAACGTCCGCGTTGATACCGGCGATGGCCTTCTTGTTGAGTATTGCAAGAAGAATGGCGTGCAAGCAATCGTTAAAGGCCTGCGTGCGGTAACAGATTTTGATTACGAATTGCAGATGGCTCAGGTTCATACGCAAGCCTCGGGTGTAGAAACAATGTTTATGGCAACATCACCCACGCACTCTTTTCTATCGTCCTCAATTGTCAAGGAGCTCGCCCACTTTGGTGGCGATGTTTCATCGATGGTTCCGAGTAATGTTAATGAAGCACTTAAGGCACGAGTAGGGGTATCAGAATGACCATGGATTCAATCGAAAAGCTAAACACAGCGATTGCAATAGTCGAGGAGGCGCGTGGCGTCCCACTTTCGGCCTCCTGCGTTGTTCACCGTGGTGAGATGTTAGAGATTCTCAATAGCGCGCGTGATTTCCTACCCGTCGATTTCATTGCAGCTGAAGGAATCCTCGAAGATCGCGATCAGATTATTGACGAAGGTCGAACCAGTGCTGAGGCGATGATTGCCACTGCCCGCGAGGATGTCGCGCGCATGATTGAGCAGACATCGATTGTGCAGGCCGCACGAGATGAGGCGCAGCGAATTCTTGATGATGTGCGCTCAATTGCCGCCGAAGAGCGGGCTGAAGTTGAAGCATATATCGATGGCCGCCTGGCAACTTTAGAAGTTATTCTGAATAAGACTTTAGATGCCGTTGCTCGAGGACGCGAACGCCTAGAAGGCGCCGACGATAAAGATGTCTTATCTCAACTCAATTCAGAGCGCTAGTTCTCAGAGTTACTCAATTTAGATGACAAAGAATTCCAATCCATTCCTTCTCAATACCTATGAGTTAGGTCGTCGCGCGGGCGAGATGAAGGAGTATCAACTCGATATTGAAGCTCACGTTCGTATTGGCGTACCGTTGATTGCAGTTCCAGAGGGTGACCTGATTGAGGTAGATGCGCGCCTAGAATCAGTTACAGAAGGAATTCTTCTCAGCGCTGAAATTTATGCGATTGCTCACGGTGAATGCATACGTTGTCTTGATCCGGTTGAAGTAGTTATTGATCGCAAGATTCAAGAGCTCTACCGTTACGAAGCTACAAATGAAAAAGGGCGCAAGAAGAAGCGCGATGACGAAGAGATTGACCTAGATGATGTGGAAGAGTTGCAGATGGAGGGTGATCTCATGAACCTTGAGATTCCAATCATCGACGCAATAATTTTGACGCTACCGGTAAACCCACTCTGTTCCGATGAGTGCCCGGGGCTCTGCCCTGACTGCGGGGAGAAGTGGGATTCTCTTCCCGAAGGCCATGCTCATGAAGTCATCGATGCCCGCTGGTCCGGCCTCGAAGGCGTGGATTTTGGCAATTCTGATAAATAGGCGATACTAAGCGCTGGATTTCATCAAGATTAAGGACGATTACCGTGCCAGTACCAAAGCGAAAAATGTCTCGTTCGAAGACACGTTCACGTCGAAGCATGTGGAAGACAACTGCAGCGGCGCTATCAACCTGCCCACAGTGTCAGCAACCAAAGCTCAATCACGTCGCCTGCCCTACATGCGGTACATATAACCGCCGTCAGGTGCTAGAGGTCTGATCTGTACTCAAAACTGCTTGAGCAACTAGGGGTAGAACTTTCACCACAACTGCTTGAGTTGGCTTTTACCCATCGCTCGTTTGCTTACGAGACTGGAATCTCAACCACAAATGAACGCCTTGAATTTTTGGGTGATTCTGTATTGGGCCTAATCGTCACTGACGAGCTCTACCTCAAATACCCAGATCTAGATGAAAGTCGTTTATCGCCACTGCGTTCTGGAATTGTAAATATGCGCGCGTTAGCAAATATCGCGCGGACGCTGGAATTGGGTAAGTACATACGTCTAGGAAAAGGCGAAGAAGTCACAAATGGTCGTGATAAAAACTCACTCTTAGCCGATGCGCTCGAAGCGCTTATTGGCGCTATCTACCTGGAATGCGGTTTTGAAAAATCAACCCAGGTTGTTCGAGCGTTAATCAAAGAGACGCTCGACAACGCCATGGAAAAAGGTTCTGGACTTGATGGAAAGACAGCTCTTCAAGAATTGTTAGCCTCCCAAGGCAAGGGATCTCCGGAATATCAAGTGACCGAAACTGGCCCGGATCACGATAAAAGTTTTACCGCAATTGCACTTGTTGCAGGTGCACCAGTTGCGCAAGGAAATGGAAAGAGCAAGCGCGAAGCAGAACAATCAGCAGCGCGCACCGCTTTAGAAATACTTTCGCTACTGGAGCCATAAACCCTCAAGTTCAACTTGAACCGAGTCGCTTTTATACCAAACGCGCACACACCGGTAGGTTTACCGCGTGTATTTGAAGAGCCTGACACTTAAAGGATTTAAATCCTTTGCATCTGCGACCACTCTTCGACTCGAACCTGGAATCACTTGCGTTGTTGGTCCCAACGGCTCCGGAAAATCAAATGTTGTTGACGCGCTCACCTGGGTAATGGGTGAGCAGGGTGCAAAATCTTTGCGCGGCGGAAAGATGGAAGATGTCATCTTCGCCGGGACCTCTGGTCGGGCACCACTTGGTCGCGCAGAAGTTGCGGTAACTATCGATAACACTGATGGTGCACTTCCGATTGATTACACCGAAGTAACAATTTCGCGCATTCTCTTTCGTAACGGCCAGAGCGAGTACCAGATCAATGGTGAGGCATCGCGACTTCTGGATATCCAGGAACTCTTAAGCGATTCAGGCATTGGCCGTGAAATGCACGTCATCGTGGGACAAGGCCAGCTCGATACGATTTTGATGGCGACCCCAGAAGAGCGCCGAGGATTCATTGAAGAAGCTGCCGGCGTGCTCAAGCACCGTAAGCGTAAAGAAAAAGCGATTCGCAAACTTGATTCTATGCAAGCAAACCTTGCCCGAGTCAACGATCTCACGGTAGAGCTTCGAAGACAGTTGCGCCCGCTTGGCAAGCAGGCAGAGGTCGCCAAGAAAGCCGCCACAATTCAAGCAGATCTTCGTGATGCAAAGCTGCGATTGCTAGCCGATGACTACATCTCGCTTTCAAAGACGCTAGACGCCGAAGTTGCTGATGAAAACGCGTTACGTGAACGACGTTCACTTGTTGAAGCAGAACTCGACACTGTTCGTCGACGCGAAGAAGAACTTGATTCTGTATCAGCATCAGAGAGTCCACTCTTAATCAAGGCACAGGAAAATTTCTACTCACTGAGTGCGTTACGTGAAAAATTCAGAGGAACGCAATCTCTAGCGCAAGAGCGTTCACGATTCTTGGCAGAAGAAGCAGAAGAAGCCCGAAGCGCTGGTCGTGATCCAGCGGCGCTAGATCAAGAGGCGGCAACGCTACGCGCGGAAGAAACTCGTCTTCGCGCTGAAGTTCTACAGGCAAAAGAGACGCTGGCGGCTGCGACAATTTCTTTAAGCGTCACAGAAGCGGCACTGAAAGCTGAGGAAGACACCATTGCGGCAGCGATGCGTGCGATTGCCGATCAACGTGAAGGCACAGCGCGGCAAGAGGGGCATATCAAATCGCTGGCAGCACGTCTTGAAGCAATCACCGAAGAGATATCGCGACTTGAATCTGCCCGCACTGAAGCGCAATCACGGTTGGATATTGCAAAAGGTGATTATGCAAAATTTGAGATGGAGATTGGAAACGCCGACGCCGGTGAGCAGGGCCTAGATTCGCAATTCGAGGCAGCTAAGAGCGCTCTTGATGCTGCGAAGAAATCACATGATGAGCTCATTGATGCCGAACGATCAGCTGACCGCGAGCGAAATGCAGTTGAATCAAAGCTGGAAGCGATTCGTCTCACCTCGGAATCTCGCGATGGCGCAGCAGCGCTTGTTCGCGATTCGCGTGGTGTGCAGATACTCGGAAGCATCGCATCGCTCATTGAAATTGATAAGGGGTGGGAAGCTGCCGCAGCTGCTGCGCTTGGTGGATTATCTGATGCCGTTGTTGTCAAGGATCTATCGTCTGCGGTCAGCGCGTTAACGACGCTACGTCGTGAGAATCTTGGGCAGGCAGATATTTTGGTTTATGAATCAGGCCAGCAGAGCGCAACATCTGCACCTGCAGGTCTATCGTCCTTACTTAGCCACGTACGCTCCAATCAAATTTCTGAACTTCTAGCCTCGTTGTTATCAGCCACAGTCGTAGCTGATACTGCAGCCGAAGCCGAAACCATCTTGCGTCAACATAAGTCAGTTACAGTGGTCACTCGAGATGGTGATGTCTTTTCATCTCACCGCGCCCGAGGTGGCTCATCTTCTTCCCGTTCACTTATTGAAATTAACGCCCTCGTTGCTGACTTAAGTGCGATGTTAGAAGAAATCAACCATAAGAGTGATCGATTAAAATTTGAGATTTCAACAGCTCTCACCGAGGTTGACAGTAAACAAAGTGGCTTTGAATTAGCGCTGGCAAGGCTTAATGAATCAGATGCCCGAATCGCTGCACTTACCGAACAGTTAGCTGTTTCTGGGCAGAATATTAAATCGGCTGGCGCCGAAGTAGATCGCCTCACTCTAGCTATCAATGAAGCAACAGCTGCAAAGTCTCGCGATGAGAATGAACTCACGATAGCTCGTAATCAGATGCAACATCATGGTGAGATAACAGAACCAGATCATTCAGGTGCGGAAGTACTTCGTAATACTGTCTCGCAAGCGAGAACAACAGAGGTTGAAGCGCGCCTTGCAATGCGAACTTCAGAAGAGCGAGTTACCTCAGTGGCTGCACGCGCGCTGGCGCTAGAAGAATCAGCGCAGGCAGAACGCGATGCCTCAGAACGGGCGGTTTCGCGCCGTGGTGCTCGAGCACGTGGAGCAGTCATTTCACAGGCGATTGCCGAAGCTGCCTATGAAGTGCTGATAAAAATCGAACGTTCGATTGCAAAGGCGCAAACCGAACGCTTCCGTTTGGAGGCAAACCGTGCCGATCGCGAAGGCGAAACTCTCACGGTGCGTGCACGCAATCGTGAACTTACCGCCGAACTCGACAAACTGACTTCTAGCGTTCATCGCGATGAAATCGCCCGTGCGGAGCAGCGAATGCGGGTAGAAGTACTTGAAAATAAAGCGGTGGAAGAGTTGGGCATTGATGTGCCGACTCTCATTAACGAATACGGTCCGGATAAGGATGTACCTACATTTATCGAGACCGAATCCGGTGAGATTGTTGCTACCGAATTGATTCCATACCGCCGTGATCAACAAGAGAAACGGCTCGCGGCGACCGAGCGTTCGCTAACGCTGCTGGGCAAAATCAATCCGCTTGCCCTTGAGGAGTACAACGCCCTGGAAGAGCGGCTTAAGTTTTTGGCAGAACAACTAGAGGATTTGAAGAATACTAAGAAAGATCTGCTGGATATCATCAAAGAAGTTGACGACCGCGTTCAGGAAATATTTATGCAGGCATATGAAGAAGTTGCCGAGCACTTTAAAGATATTTTTGCTCGCCTATTTCCAGGTGGCGATGGTCGACTCTTCCTTACTAACCCAGATGATTTACTCAATACTGGAGTTGATGTGGAAGCGCGTCCGCCAGGTAAGCGAGTCAAGCGTCTGTCGCTCTTATCAGGAGGCGAGAAGTCACTTACTGCAATCGCCATGTTGATTGCTATCTTTAAATCGCGACCAAGTCCGTTTTATGTACTCGATGAAGTTGAAGCAGCACTTGATGATGTGAACTTGGGACGATTGCTCACCATTTTAGAAGAGTTACGTGAGAGTTCCCAGCTAATCATCATCACCCACCAGAAGCGCACCATGGAGATCGCTGATGCGCTCTACGGTGTCACGATGCGCGGTGACGGCGTTACCGAAGTTATCTCGCAGCGCTTACGCGAATCTGAAACTGCCTAATTTTTTCGTGAGTTAACGATGGGGCTTTTTAATCGTTTGGTTGCCAAGGTGCGTGGCACATCTACTGCTTCCGCACTCGATTGGTCAGAGATTGAAGCTGAGCTTCTCTCATCAGATTTAGGACCATCACTTGTCTCAGAGTTGTTGGCGGCCGCGAAGAAGATGCGTGGAGATGATGCAGAAGGTTCGATTAAAGAGATTCTGCGAAGTAAATTTTCCGCTAAGTCTCGCGCGCTAACCGATGGAGATGGCCTTCAGATCATTGTTATTGTCGGCGTTAATGGCACGGGCAAAACCACCTCGGTTGCAAAGCTAGCAACGCATCTACATTCGCAAGGGAAGTCCGTACTCCTTGGGGCAGCCGATACTTTTCGTGCCGCAGCTGTTGAGCAACTAACAACATGGGGTGAACGCATCGGTATTGAAACTATTTCAGGAAAAGAAGGAGCCGAGCCAGCATCGGTTGCATTCGATAGCGCTAAGCGTGCAGTAGATTTAAATGCAGAGTATCTACTCATTGATACAGCTGGTCGCCTGCACAACAAAAGTGCACTCATGGATGAACTCGGTAAGGTAAAACGTGTTGTAGAGAAGGTGGCTCCAGTATCTGAAGTGCTCTTAGTCATTGATGCAACCACAGGTCAAAATGGACTTGCGCAAGCAAAAATCTTTAGTGAAGCTGTAGAAGTCTCTGGACTGATTGTTACCAAACTCGATGGGAGTGCTCGCGGCGGGGTAGCACTTGCGATTGAGAGCGCGTTAGATATCCCAATTAAGTTCATAGGAACCGGGGAAGGCGCTGGTGATTTTGCCCCATTCGAGCCTGAGAAATACCTCGAGGGCTTGCTCGCGTAATCCACTTGTAACAATTGGGGCGCATTTGTGACATCCCCTTAACCTGCAAACCTATCTGCCGTAACTCGTAGGGTCCATCTTTGCCCCATCTCAACGACGAGTAAATAAATTCTCCCGGATCACTTCGAATGGAATTCCAATGGACCAAGTAGTTCTCAGCAGCGGCGACACCGCCTGGATGCTCGCAAGTACGGCGTTAGTACTTTTGATGACTCCAGGTTTGGCATTTTTCTATGGCGGAATGGTGAGAACCAAAAGCGTTCTCAATATGATGATGATGTCGATGATCACCATCGGAATAGTGAGCATCCTCTGGGTAATCTATGGTTTCGAGATAGCCTTTGGATACTCATCAGATTCTCCTTGGTATGGTGGAATCGGTCGGAGCGGTCTTGGCGGAGCTGTTAACGAACTCACTAACAACGGTGGAATTTACCCAATTCCGCTCCTAGTGTTTGCGGCGTTTCAGTTGATGTTTGCAATCATCACTCCAGCACTTATTTCAGGTGCGATTGCTGACCGCGCGAAATTCACATCTTGGGCAGTTTTTGTGACTATCTGGTCAACTGTTGTTTACTTCCCGGTTGCGCACTGGGTCTTTGCATTCGGAAATAAAGTTGGTGACACAGTTACTAGCGTTGGGTATCTTGCCGGTAAAGGCGTGCAAGATTTCGCTGGCGGAACTGCAGTTCACATCAACGCCGGCGCTGCGGGACTTGCGCTTGCAATTGTGCTTGGAAAGCGAGTCGGCTGGCGTAAGGAATCCATGCGGCCGCACTCACTTCCCCTAGTAATGCTTGGATCAGGGCTCTTGTGGTTTGGCTGGTTCGGTTTCAATGCTGGTTCTTCCCTGGCAGCCAACGGAATTGCCGGACTTGCACTTATGAATACACAAGTAGCAACAGCTGGTGCACTCATGGGTTGGCTATTGGTGGAGCGAATCCGTAACGGGCATGCCACATCCTTAGGTGCATCTTCCGGAATCGTCGCCGGCCTGGTCGCAATCACACCAGCGTGTGCATTTGTAGCTCCATGGGCGGCAGTTGTTATTGGCTTCTTTGCCGGTGTTCTATGTGCACTAGCGGTGAGCTTGAAGTACACATTTGGCTTTGATGATTCGCTGGACGTCGTAGGCGTGCACTTGGTGGGTGGAATTTGGGGATCACTTGCAATCGGCCTATTCGGAACCAGCGCTGTAAACAGCATTGGGCTAGATGGAATTTTCTATGGTGGCGGGATTGCACTGCTCGGAAAGCAAGCCCTCGGGGTCGGCCTTGTATTCGCCTACTCATTCGTTGCTACACTCATAATCGGGTACGCAATCGAAAAAACAATCGGATTCCGCGTCTCTAGTGAAGTTGAAACCGAAGGTATCGACCTTAATGAACATGCAGAATCTGCCTATGAATTGGCTGGCTCATCACACGGAGGTAAATTGCTATGAAGTTGATAACCGCGATAATTAAACCGACCAAATTAGATGAAGTGAAAGAAGCGCTGCAAGCAGCGGGCATCAGTGGAATGACAGTTTCGGAGGCGAGTGGGTTTGGCCGTCAGCGTGGGCGAACCGAGGTTTACCGAGGCGCAGAATTTACAGTTGATCTCATTCCGAAGGTTCGGGTAGAAATTCTTATTGATGATAAGGATTCGCAATCTACGGTGGACCTCATCGTCAAAGTGGCTTCCACTGGTTCCATCGGAGACGGAAAGGTCTGGACGACTCCGGTCGACCAGGTCGTGCGTGTTCGAACAGGGGAGAGCGGCCCAGAAGCAATTTAGCTCGTACGAGTCAGATCGCAATTCGAATTCGACGAGCTGCTCTGAAGTAGAGTTCCTCCATTATGTTTGATGCGCTCTCTTCGAAATTTGCAGGTGCCTTTGGCGCACTTCGATCACGAGGAAAGATTTCTGAAAAGGATATCGAAACCACCACAATCGAGATTCGCCAAGCACTCTTAGAAGCAGATGTCGCACTTGATGTTGTCGAGAACTTCACAGCGAAAGTTCAGGGCAAATCCGTTGAACTACTAGCTACGCTTCAAGCTGGAACTAATCAGGCACAGGCAATCTTTGATGTCGTAAACCAAGAACTCACTGAAATTCTTGGTGGGGGAGCACGCCGGATTCGTTTTGCCAAGAACCCGCCAACGGTCATCATGTTGGCTGGTTTACAAGGCGCCGGTAAGACAACGCTCGCGGCAAAGTTAGCAAAGTTTTATAAAGACCAAGGTGAGACCCCGATTCTCGTCGCATCTGATTTGCAGAGACCGAATGCGGTAAATCAATTGCAGGTAGTAGGTCAGTCTGTTGGGGTTCCCGTCTTTGCACCCGAACCAGGAAATGGTGTTGGAAATCCGGTGCAGGTTGCGCGCGATGCTATTACCTTCGCAAAATCCAAACTTCACAGCATGGTGATTGTCGATACCGCCGGACGCTTAGGCGTGGATCAAGAGTTGATGAACGAGGCGATTGCAATTCGCGATGCAGTCTCACCGGATGAAATTTTCTTTGTTGTCGATGCCATGATTGGTCAAGATGCAGTGCGCACCGCCAAGGCATTTCAAGATGGGGTTGGATTCGATGGAGTAGTGCTCACCAAACTTGATGGCGATGCACGCGGTGGAGCAGCGCTTTCGATTGCGGCTCTTACTGGGCGCCCCATTATGTTTGCATCGACCGGTGAGAAGATAAGTGATTTCGATATCTTCTATCCAGAACGTATGGCTTCTCGAATCCTTGGAATGGGAGATGTGGCAACACTTGCCGAACAAGCAAAGAAAGCCTTTGATGGAGATTCAGCGAAGAAACTGGAAGATAAGTTCTTAGCAGGCGAAGATTTCACCCTCGATGATTTTCTAGAACAGCTAGAGGCAATGTCGAAGATGGGCTCGATGGGCAAGCTACTTGGAATGCTTCCAGGTTCAGGAGCCATGAAGAAGCAGATTGAAAACTTCGACGAATCTGAGATCACGCGCACAAAATCAATAGTGCAATCAATGACTCCGCGCGAACGTCGCGATCTTAAAGTTCTCAACGGTTCTAGGCGCGCACGCATTGCACTGGGCGCTGGTCGCAAAGTCTCTGATGTGAATGCGCTTGTAGATAAATTCACCGCGGCACAGAAGATGATGAAGCAGATGAGAAATGGTGGCTCAATGCCAGGGATGCCTGGGATGCCTGCAGGAATGCCAGGTCTTCCTCCAGCGCCGTCTAAGACTTTGCCACCGGCTAAGAAGAAGTCGAAATCTGGAAATCCCGCTAAGCGTGCGCTTGAAAATGGGACGATTTCTTAATTTTAAGCGTAACTGGCAAGATTAGCCACCTGTTACAGGGCCCTCTACCCCGGTAACAATCCAATCCACAGTTGGACCATCTAGCTACGCACCCCGCTGTAGTAATTTGGAACGACACACTTTTTAGGAGCACAAGTTCTTTGTCTACAAAAATTCGTTTAATGCGCATGGGAAAAATCCGCACACCGTATTTCCGCATCGTTGTTACAGATTCACGTAAAGCTCGTAACGGTCTTTCAATTGAAGAAATTGGTCGCTACGTTCCAGGTCAAGAACCATCACTAATCGAAGTTAATTCAGAGCGCGCTCTGTACTGGCTCGGTGTTGGTGCACAACCATCAGAGGCAGTAGAGGCGCTTCTGAAGGTGACCGGAGATTGGCAGAAGCACAAGGGTCTTCCAGGAACAGAAGGAACACTTCGCGTTGCGCCTGCAAAGCCACACAAGAGCGTTGCTTACGAAGCAGCTGTTAAGGCTGCCGCTGCAGAACCTGCAGAAGGCGCAACAACTTTGAAGAAGAAGGCACAAGATAAGTTAGCTGCAAAGGCAAACCCTGTTGTGGCAGAGCCAGTGGCTGAGGTTGTGTCCGAGCCAGAAAACTCTGATGTGGTGTCCGAGGTTCCAGCTCAAGATGTGAATTCAGAAGTAAGTGCAGTAACAGAAGAAACTCCCGCTCCAGAAGCGGTTGTAGAAGATGCAGCTGTAGCAGAAACTCCTGCTGAATAAATATGATTGACGAAGCACTCGAACATCTCGTAAAGGGAATCGTTGATAACCCGGACGATGTCAATGTGAAGGAAAAGACTCATCGTCGGGGAACAACTCTCGAAGTACGTGTTAATCCTGAAGATATCGGCAAGGTGATTGGCCGTAATGGTCGTACAGCTAAGGCGCTACGCACAGTCGTAAGCGCGCTAGCAGGACGCACTGTTCGTGTTGATCTCATCGATACCGACGAGGTTCGCTAACTTTTACACCCATGAAATTAAACGTGGGCCGCATTGGTAAAGCTCACGGAATTTTAGGTGAGGCGACAATCGAAGTTCGCACTGACGAAGCTGAAAATCGCTTTGCAATCGGTGCAGTCCTAGAGACAGATAGCCACGGTGAATTAACTGTGGTTTCTGCCCGCGTTCACAATGGAATTCTTCTCCTTGGTTTCCAAGGAATTGAGGACCGCAATTCGATTGAAGCGCTGCGCAATGAACTTCTCTATGCCGAAGTTGATATCGCAGCGCCCGGAATTGATGAAGATGACTATCACGTCTTACAACTTGTTGGCTGCACCGCGTATCTCGTTGACGGAGATGAATTCGGAGTTGTCACCGATGTTTTGAACTTGCCGGGTCAAGATGTCTTAGCAATAAAGAGCGCTGATGGCGAAGTGCTGATTCCATTTGTCCGTCAATTGGTTCCGGTTGTCGATATTAATGCTAAGCGAATGACGGTAATTCCACCTGATATCGATGGAAGTGTGCGATGAAAATAGATGTCATTTCCATATTTCCTGAGTATCTATCACCGCTGAAACTATCCCTCCTCGGAAAAGCTCAAAGCACAGGTCTACTTGAGATTGAAGTTCATGATCTGCGGGCTCTGAGTACCGATAATCACAACACTGTCGATGACACTCCTTACGGTGGAGGCGCCGGCATGGTGATGTTGCCGGAAGTGTGGGGAAAGGCCCTTGATCCATTGATGAGTGAGAATACAGATCTCATCATCCTCACCCCTGCAGGTCGTCGCTTTAATCAGAAAACAGCAGAAGAATTCTCAACTGCAAACCATCTAGTTTTTGCATGCGGACGCTATGAAGGAATAGATGATCGGGTTCGTCAGTATTATTCAACGCAAGAATTTAAGAATCGCAATATTCGCGTTCATGAAATTTCTATCGGTGATTACGTTCTGGGTGGGGGAGAAGTTGCATCGATGGTCATGATTGAGGCCATTACACGACTTATTCCTGGGGTACTTGGTAATCCGCAGTCTTTGTCGGAAGAATCACATAAATTTGAGGGCTACCTCGAATATCCAAACTTTACCAAGCCACAAGAATGGCGAGGTATCTCGGTACCAGAGATATTACTCAGCGGAAATCACGCAGAAATTGCAAAGTGGCGAAGCCAACAGGCAGAAAAACGTGCAAAAGATAATCTTTAACTCGAAAGTAATGGCACTTCTGCCTTACTCTTAGTCCATGAGTGAAGAGTCAGCAAAGGTCCAGTCTCGCTTAATTCGCGACCTAGAGCCTATTGTTGCAGTTGAACTCGAGCGACATATTTCAGTTCAGAAGAATTGGTACCCACATGAATATGTCCCATGGTCTGAAGGACGCGATTACGCGGGTCCACTCAATGGAGATGCCTGGGAAGCGAAAGATTCTCGCCTGACTCCGGTCGCGCAAGATTCACTCGTACTCAATTTACTGACAGAAGATAACTTGCCGAGTTACCACACCGAGATATCAATCTCGATGGGCCGTGATGGCGCATGGGGTAATTGGATCGAACGTTGGACTGCAGAAGAAGCTCGCCATTCGATTGTTATTCGTGATTACCTCATGGCTACTCGAGGTGTTGACCCATACGAACTTGAAGATCTTCGGATGGCTCATATGTCACTTGGATATCAGACTCCTTATGAGAACGACATGCTGCACACGATTGCTTACGTCTCCTTCCAAGAGTTAGCAACACGTATTTCACACCGCAACACTGGAAAAATTTCAGAGGATTCGATTGCCGAAGGAATGATGCAGCGAATAGCGCTGGATGAGAATCTTCATATGCTTTTCTATCGCAATACTCTCTCTGCAGCACTTGATATGGAACCTAACGCTGCAATGCGCGCCATTACAGATGTAGTAACAAACTTTGATATGCCAGGGGCAAACATGCCGGGCTTTGGACGAAAAGCTGTGCAGATTGCGCTGGCTGGAATCTATGATCTGCAGCAACACCTCGATGATGTGATTGCTCCCGTTCTGCGGGCTTGGAATGTATTTGAAAGAACAGATCTTTCCGGTGATGGAATTAAAGCTCGTGATGAACTTCAGGCCTTCATGGATGAGACATATAAAGCGGCTTCCGTATTTAACGATAAGCGCGAAGTGCACTTCGAGCGTCAAATCGCGCGCGGTATTGCACCGATTCGCATCACTAACTGACTCTGAAATAAGATAGGCGTCATGTCGCGCACATATTTGGTTGAGACCTACGGGTGTCAGATGAATGTGCACGACTCAGAACGCATCGCTGGCCTGCTAGATGAAGCGGGACATATCCCTGTTATTCCCGGTGAACAAGCTGACATCGTGGTCTTTAATACCTGTGCGGTTCGCGAGAATGCTGATAATAAGCTCTATGGAAATCTAAGCTTCCTAGCGCCGATTAAGAAGAAGAATCCTGCGCTGCAGATTGCCGTTGGCGGATGTTTGGCGCAGAAGGATCAATCGATTATCCTTAAAAAAGCGCCATATGTGGATGTAGTTTTTGGGACGCATAATGTGGGCTCCTTGCCGCTCCTTCTTGAGCGTGCTCGCATCGAAGAAGAGTCTCAGATTGAAATACTGGAATCACTCGAGCATTTTCCTTCTACGCTACCTGCTCGCAGATTCTCGGCCTTCACATCGTGGGTCTCAATCTCGGTGGGATGCAATAACACCTGCACCTTCTGTATCGTTCCCGCACTTCGCGGAGTAGAGAAAGATCGTGCAGCGGCAGATGTGCTCAAAGAGATGCAGATGCTGGTGGACCAAGGTGTTATCGAAATTACTCTGCTTGGGCAAAATGTGAACGCCTATGGTGTCGAATTTGGTGATCGCGGCTCCTTTGCCAAACTTTTACGTGATGCTGGCAAGATCCAGGGGCTAGAACGAGTTCGTTTCATGTCCCCTCATCCTCGCGATTTCACCGATGATGTCATTGAGGCGATGGCCCAGACTGAGAATGTCATGCCACATCTGCACATGCCGTTGCAATCAGGCTCAGATTCAATCTTGCAATCTATGCGTCGTTCATATCGCACTGATAAGTATCTCGGAATTCTTGAACGGGTACGGGCAGCTATTCCGCAAGCGATGATTACAACCGACATCATTGTTGGCTTTCCAGGTGAAAGTGAAGAAGATTTTCAGGGAACCTTGGACATCACAACGCAGGCGCGATTTGCCGCGGCATATACATATAAGTATTCAATTCGTCCTGGTACTCCAGCTGGAATTATGCCAAACCAAGTGCCGCAGGAGATTGTGGGAGAGAGATATACCCGCTTGCATGAGCACCAACAGAAAATTTCGCTCTCAGTCAATGAAGAATCAATTGGCTCAACGCATCGTGTGATGGCCTCTGAAGTTGAGGGTCGACGAGATGAGTCTCGCTCTCGCATGACCGGAAAATCAGAAGATTTCAGGCTTGTTCACTTCGATTCCGATACTGATGCCCGCCCCGGTGATTTTGTTGATGTTCACATAACCGAAGCATCGGCGCACTATCTGATCGGAAGCGCAGTGTCAGTAATGCGCACACGTGGGGGAGATGCCCATGCGGCAAAGTCCGCGCCAGCTTCAACATCGCTAGGAATTCCAAAGGTTCGCACTTCGTGAAAGTAATTGTCATTTGTGGTGCCACTGCAACGGGTAAGAGTGAAAT